>Ga0315914_1000343_pt1 | contig 54108 bp, 45 predicted proteins | sample MpolenodulesMG_FD_203920 | JGI IMG/M metagenome (GOLD analysis project Ga0315914, IMG submission 203920) | Medicago polymorpha root nodule microbial communities from Los Angeles, California, United States - elongated nodules | ecosystem: Host-associated > Plants > Roots > Nodule | place: USA...
TATAGGAATTTTCCCAGAAACGCTAAAATCGTAGCCTGATCCTGCAGATCGGAGCACGATGGTGGAGCGTCTCAAAATCGTAGCCCGATCTGTGAGAAATCGTGCTCCGATTTTTTACGAGGCAATCTGCCAAATCGGAGCACGATTTTCCTCAGCTTCAGAATTACAAAACAGTCCTTTTCCAGCTTCTGACCAATGCATAACCACCTGAACTCGACCAAAACTACATAAAAACTGTACAAAAATTGATGTATGACCTAGTGTCATCAGGTACTCATAACCATTTTTTCTTGAGAAAATGAGGCTTTTCATGAGAATTAATAGCAATTATAGTTTTTTTTTTGTTTTTTTGTATAAACTCAAACGGTTCAAGAGCCACAACAACATTTACTAGACTCTGGAACTGCGACTTACTTAATGTCCACCTGTTCTTGTCTGCCAACAGTTGCAGAAGTAGAAAAGTCTAGCACTCAAGCCTCGTTAAGCCATTTATTTTACTTTGCAATGTATCTTCTTATCTTCCTTTTTCGTATTGTATAAAATTCAATCCTTGTTAAGCTTTTGTTCTCACTTCTCACTTGATTATACTATATTTGCAATATAATTTCCTCATGTTAAGTTATTTAAAAAAAATAAAATGATCCTAACGTACCCGTACCTTTGTTTTTTGAGAAATGCCGTATCTCATACCCGCATCCGTACCCGTACCAAGTACCGTACCCGCACCCGTGCAACGTAGGTGAGCGCTTGATATCCCTGGGTTTGGTGGAAAAACATTGGTATACATAGAGAAAAATAAAATGATATGAAAAAACTTAATGATTGTTAACGGTGTTAACATAATGGGTTAAATCAAGGGAGATAAGTGTATTTTTTAAACTAAAGAGGGTGTAAGTGTCTTTTAACAAAATCTCACAAGAGATGAATGCAATTTGCTTTTAAATAAATCACACACAATTGATTTTATGTGACTCTCATGAATCGAACACGGCTTCTAGAGTTATGTATTTCAATCACAAACAACACTGTCAACTACACGCATGAACCACCAATATAATTGTAAATAATACATATTTATCTCATTTTTCATGTATTAAATATGATTATTCAAGTCATACATTTTTTTAGATGATTTATGAGTTTTGAGATGATATTTGAGTCATGCATGTTATGTGAAAATTGATGTTATATATTTTTTTACGCAAAATATATATCTTACAAATACAAAGTGATCGTAAATTTTAACCTCGTTTACACTTATGAGCAACTTCTAACATGCACAAACCACATAGGTCTTGCACGGTCAACCACCAATTTTTGACCATCTCATGTAAAATCATATCTGAAATGATGTAAATTTACTACACTAGTTTTTCTTACCTATTCCCACTTGGTTCCACTCTCAACACTTAGAGCCTTGTTCACCTTCTCACACACACACACAACTTTATAACCATTAAAGCCCAAAATTAAAAAATATCACCTCTTCAAAAGTACAATAAGAACATAAAACATAAACAAAAAAATAATAATAAAGCTATCATACATAAGTATTGTCATCATGAGTTCCGAAATAAAATTTCATTTCCATTGTTACTTCTTTCTCTTCAATCTGAGTCTCATGCTATTTCTTCTTTTTCTTTCATTTCTGATTTTTTGTGGCTCATATCCCCAACTTCTAATTCCACGAGTTTCTCACAACATACGGTTAATTTTTATTGCAGATTGATGCAAAAGGTATATAGCCTCTTTGCTAAAACCTCGAAAAAGGATGTCAATCGTTACCCCTATTTGTGACGGTGTGTGTTTGCTTTGAGATTACGGGTTCAATTTGATTTTTGAGATTTAAGGGAATACCTACCAATCCATCCAATAAAAGTTGAAACGATATTCATCTACTCCGACAGATATATGGTATGTCGGCAGGAAAACCTTCACCACGACCCACAATGGGCACAAATGTTATGGCTTGAAAATGTTTTAGGACAAAGCATCATATTGACAAATATTCAATGTTGGCATACATTTTCAATTGCTTGACATCATTTGAATTAAAGACTTGTTGAATCAAGAGTTCCAACTCCTATTTTTCTTACAAGAAACCATTAAGTCCCATTGTTAACTTTAGCAATATCAGCTACATTGGTAGCTTTTATGGAAAGGGTGATCAGAACGCAATGAGATACGGCGTGGGAACGGTTGGTAAAAAAAGAAGGGAAAATCACACGTTACGTCGTCGTATTGAACTACAAATTTAGTGAATAAAACATGTTATTGTATGATATAATGACAATCAATTATCATTTACTTCACATATCATTTGTCTTCTTACAAACTTATAATTGACTTGACGAATTCATATGGTTAATGACCTTAACAAATGAACTAATGACTTATACCTTGTGTTATTGCCATTTAATAATATTTACTATTTGATTTATTGGTTGCCACAAGACTGTGACATGTTAAAATAGTTTGTTTTTGGCTTGAAAAGGTTAAGATTGGTTAAATAAGTTTTTTATCCTTACATATATATTCAATTTAGTTTTTAGTTCCCCTAAAACTTTTGTTCAAACAATAGTCCTTTAAGTATTTTCTATCAACATATTTGACCCCTATTTTCACGTCAACTCACTTACACGGTTACACCTTTGAAAGTTTGGATTATTTTTTACACTCAACTTTAATAATTATAGGAATATCTCTCAGAAAAGTTTATAATTTTTTAACAAGAGATTAATAAAATGAATTTTTAAGCTTTTGGTGTTTAAAAATGTATATTTAATTCAACAAAAATTCTAAATTTTTGCGGGAGAAAATCTTATAACATTCTAAACATGCTTGTAAAAACTAATTCAAAAATTTAAAGGACGCACACATGAGTTGACTTAACAACATAGACAAAAAATATTAATCGAAAATATTTAAAGGATCATTATTTGAAGAATTTTTGTAGAAAGACTAAACATATAAGAGTAAATCACACTCTCATCCCCTCAACGATGCTTGAATTACACTCTCATCTTCTCTTATGGTAAAATATATACTCCCCTCCCTTGAATTACAACCCCTTCACTCAATAATTAAATATGCACTACACTTTAATCTATTTTAACATAAATAAATATTTTTATGATATATACTAATTTTGAACCACCATTTAAGAAAAATAAATTCATTTCTTTATAATTTAAATTTCAATGATAGATAAATTTAAATATTTTGCTATTAATTTTATAATTTAGAGTATCAAAATTAATTTTTAAATTACCATACTTTACTGTCTGTAGTAAGTTTTCATATATTTTAATTTTATTTTGCGTTGTTTCATATTTTATAAAAGGGTTTAAAACTATATGTTAATGAAATTATGAATAAAAAATAGCGAAAAATATGTATTCCAATTTAGATTATATTAAAATAGAGACGCAATACTATTTTGATTTCAAAGTGTGTTAGATTAACTTTTTTTTTGTTGCTAGATTATTAAAAATAAATTTTTTTATTGAGAGAGTAAAGTGTATACTTTAACATAAAATTGGAGGAGGACTGTTAAAAAAAACATAAAAGGGGAGGATGATGTAATTCAAGCTTCTCTTAGGGGAGGGAAGTGAAATATTTTCTAATATGTTTTGAATAAGAGAGGAGGGAAGTGTATATTTTAACATAAGAGGGGATAAAAGTGTAATTCAAACATCTTTGTAAGGAGGAAAGTGTAATTTACTCAAAATATAATTTGCTATATTTATAGAGATTAAAAACTTATTTAGCACTTAAAGAATATATCTGATGGGTTTAAACATCAACTAAATCAGCTCTAATTATTTTCCACATTAAACCAAAAATTTAATCGATATGCATTGATATTATAAAGGTTTTTGATACAATTATTAATCATAACCGTCTAATTATTAAGAATATTTAACTTAGATCATATATTCATCTTTATTTTTTTTTGCAAATTTCATCTTTATCTTAAAAATCATACAAATGATATGTTATGATTACTTTTTTTGAACATCTTCCCTATGCAACTATCTTAAAAATCATATATTATGATTTCTCAGTGTGAACATCTTTTCCACTGCAAACCTCTCGAGCTGGACCATAATAGGTGGTGACACTCTCCATGTTAAGTTGGAAAAAATCTTTTACCTTCTCGTCAAAGTGTTCTTAGATAAATGGTATTTATGATTGATAGTATAAAATATTTTAAGTAGCATTGTAATTAGGGTTTGTTAATGAGTGTCTTCGGGACACTCTTTAAGTATTTTAAACTAAGTAATTATTCTTTTTAAAAAATCAAATATTTTGATTTTCAATACATTGATTACACATATTTTTATGAATACTCACTACTTATGATATTAAAGAGTGGCGTAGAAGCACTCATTAACATTTTCCTTAGTATTATTACTTTTTGTCATGTAGCCTATTAGCTATATTCACACACTTAAGTGTAAAGAAACAAGAAATGCAGAGTTTGAACCATACTCCTGCAAATAAAAGCCATGATGATTAGTTCTCTCTTATGCTTAATCAAGATGTTCTACTTTCTACTCCCTCCGGTCCTTAATACAAGAAAAAAAACCAAAAAACATCAAAACCAATACACTCATTAATTAGTGTAACTTTTTGAATAATTTTACAAATATATCCTTGTAAAAAATTGTGTAGCATTAAATAGACCAACTAATATTAAAAAGACAAACATTAAATAAGGGTAGAAAAGTCTTTTAAGCAATAGCTACGCCTTAAAAGTTGTGAAATTTTCTTATAAATAAGACCAACAATTTTTTTGAAAATTTTCTTATATATATAGAGGACTGGAGGGAGTATTAAAGAACGAGATAATAATCATTTTGTTCTTTGAATATGCAATAATTGGCTACAATAGTCTTTAAATGTATTAAAATTTCATAATCGTCCCTGATTTTTTTTGAGAGAATAATCATCCCTAATTGTACACTTAATTAATCAAAATTGTCATTGTCGTTAAAGCAGTCATCCCTCAATGCTAAAAATAGCTTTTTTCATATATGAGCTTATTTGGCAGTTAGTAAGTACAAATGCTAAGGTGGGTCATTGGTTTCTCAATGTCAAACAAGACCGTTAACTTCAAAATCATAATTTGAAAGAAAAAAAACCATAGCCCAACATCCAAACCGGTTCAATCGGTCCAACAATAAAGATAGAAGAAAACCCAGAGAGAGAGAAGAGCGCATTTGCTTTGTTTTTGAAAAAAACGCTCTCAAATTTCAAATTTCATTTCAACGTTCGTTCCTTCTTCTTCCCAACACAACACAACACTCCAAACCCTAACATTTTCCCAAACGCGATTTCCCATAATCGATTCCTAACATAATCCATTCTACGAAGTACTTCATGTCTTCCCGAAACCAGAATCGGGCACCAAGCCCCTCCAACGTAAGAATCAAATCCCCTTCATTTCCTCTCTTTCATATGCTTTTGTATTTTCTAGATTTTACTCAAGTAGGTTTCAATTCAACACTATTAGTTCTCGTTTTGCATTAATAATGAAATTGGTGTTAAATTAGTGTTCAATTTGTTAAATTTTTAGATGCAGAAAAAAGGGGGTGGTGCTGAAGAAAATAAGCGTAGAAGGATTGGTGGTGAAAGAATGGTCGTACAGGGTAGAGGTAGGGCTCCATTAGGTTCACTCAACAACAAATCAGACGCTAATGATGGTGCCGGTGCCGGTGCAGCCGAGGGATCTGAGCCGAGCATCATTGAATTCACCAAAGAAGAAGTAGAAGCTTTATTGACTGAGAAGATGAAAAAGGGGAATCCCCTTGATACTAAGGTATAGTCTCCCTGAGTTTTGGTGTTAGTTAAGCTTATAGTCTCCCTGAGTTTTGGTGTTAGTTAAGCTTATATGGGGTTGATTTTTGATTTGCAGAAAAAAATGGAGCAGATGGTGGATCTTATCAAGCGACTTAAAAACTGTGTTAGATGGTTTAAGGTAGTTGAAGAAGGGTATATTAAAGAAAAGGAAAAGCTTCAGACAGATCTAGAATCTGCTGAGAAAAAATGCGTTGATACTGGTGAGCCTTTACTTATTTGTGTTTTGTGCATTGAAGGTTTTAAGCATTGTTGTATGGCATTTGGTAGTAACAGTGAAGAATGTAGTATAAGTAGATTACTTATGATAGGAAAGTTTGAAGTATATCAAGTGATTTTGTTGATTTTATATAGTTGCAAAATGCTTCAATATATGACCAAATGAATGGAATGCTTGATTGTACTATTTAAACCTATGCATACAATGGTTAAAAATACTACTTTCGAAGGAATGTTTTTTTTTAAATATAATGAAGGAATGGTTTTTTTAATACTTAATGAAATTGTTCTTTCTATCTAAAGTACTTACTAAATAGTTTTATCATTTTGCATTATTCCATCATTTAAACTTTAGGATAATTGATAGTCTTTGGTTTTTTATGTTTATTATAGAATAATATGGCGTACTTTGATCTATCTAATGAAGGAATGTTTTTTTTAATACTTCAATGAAATTGTTCTTTCTATCTGAAGTACTTACTAAATAGTTTTATCATTTTAAGCATTATTCCATCATTTAAACTTTAGGATAATTGATAGTCTTTGGTTTTTTAGGTTTATTATAGAATATTATGGCGTACTTTGATCTATCTAGCCGACCCCACTTAGTGGGATAAGGCTTGTTTGTTGTTGTTAGTCTTCGGTTTTTAGTTAAGAACATTTATTCTATATTTTAACATGATCTATATTTTTGTTTTCTCAGAGAATGAGATGAACTTGAAGATAGCAGAATTGAACGAGGCTATATCAAATTTGAGGATGACGATTTCCTCTTTAGAAGAGAAGATTGCAAAGGAAGAATCAGATAAATTGGTATGGTTGTTTGCCACAATGTTGTGATTGGATATTCCTGGTGATGTTTTCTTTTGCTTTATGACCTTATTTCTTGTGTTTTTGGCTACCAGGAAGTGATGGAATGTTATAGAAAAGAAAAAGAAGCCAGAAATGAAGCTGAGCAGATGCAAGTTTCTCTTTCAACTGAACTTGAGAAAGTTTGCATTGCGAGATCAGCTGCTGAGCGGCAGGTAATGCTATGTTATTATAGTTACTGTTTAAATATACAAGTCCACAATGTTGGTTTTTGATACCAGCAGATTGCCTCAATTATTTTTCCCCCTTCTTTTTGTAATTGTTGATTTTTGCAGGCCACTGAAAATGAAAACTTGTACAATAGATCAAAAGAGTATAATATCAGTTTGCAGCAGTACAATAGTAGCCTTCAGGCAAATCTTGACGCAGCTAGTGCGGCACAAAAACGACTGGAAACAGAGAAATCAAGTATTGTTGAGAACCTTAGCAATGTTAGAGGCCACAATAAGGCATTGCAAGAGCAGTTGGCATCTCATAAAGTAAGTTATTTAATGTTGGTTAGTGCTATCGAGTCTTATCATATATGATGTGTATTGTCAATCGATGGTTTTAGTTCTTAATTTTTCCTGCTGATACTCAAAATGTTTAAAATTACGTGAAGTTCCTGTTGTGGACAAGTTGGAATTTTTTTCCTTCTTTGAATGATTTCTTGGAAATGAAATCGAAAATGAGTACATTGGATAATAATATGGAATTGAATGAAGAGCAGTGAAATGAAAATATTATGAACTTAAAAACCTTGTGCATTTTACTGATATTTATATTGATTTTGACTTGTTGATTGATGTATCTTAACAATGTTTTTCTCATTTGACCCATTGCTTTCTTATTATCTCAGGCTTCACAGGAAGAGGCTACAAAGGCAAAAGACATGTTAGCTAATGAACTCAAATGCCTCCGAGATGAACTAAAACAAATTAGAGACGACCGTGATCGCCAATTGGGACAAGTACAAGCTTTAACAGGAGAGGTAGCAAAATACAAAGAGTATACGGGGAAATCAAGTGAACAATTAGGTACATTGACGGCTAAAACAAATGCTCTCGAGGTATGTTTGTTGTTTCTCGACCATTTTAGTGATTAAGTATTATGCACTCCCGTGTTCATTATATTTCTGACTTTACTTGTAGGAGGTATGTACTTCACAAAGGCAACAAATAGATATGTTGCAGCAGCAGTTGAATGCCGAAAAGGAGAAGTTAAAGGTACAAAGTTGTACTGATGTCTGCATGTGTGTGTGTTTTGCTTTTCCTATATTATTAGTTTCATTTGAATATTTACTTCCTTATATTAAAATTTGGGTGGATTTTGATCATCTTCTTGCTCATAAAATAAAATATGATTCTGGAGATTTTTTTCTTCAAGTTTAACCATTGAACCTTATTACCAATTGTGCTTGGTCTTTGCTTGTTAATGTTTGTCTTTAACTCTTGAATAATATCATATCCAGCTATTCAACAATAAGAAAATTCCAAATATTTTTAACAGGGGAAATGATTAATATGAATGGTATTAGTTGAATTTTAGTCAACACATATGTGACGATTACAACTAAAAATAACTTTATTTTCTTGTTAGATGGCCGATTTGTCCTTTTCAGAAACACAAATGGTGTTTGAAGACCAGAAAAGAACTATAGGTCAACTACGAGAGAGACTGGCTGAAAAAGAGCTCCAAGTAATTGAAGGAGAGACATTACGTAAAAAATTGCACAATACTATTCTGGTAAATGGTTTCTGCTTAAAATTTATTTTTACTTCTCATTAACTGTTTGGTATAATAAATCAACAGTATATAATCATTTATCAATATACGTATATCTGTGTATATAGGAATTAAAAGGAAATATCCGTGTGTTCTGCCGTGTTCGACCTTTGCTACCAGACGATGGTCCTGCAGCAGACATGGTAGTTACTTTCCCTTCATCAACAGAAGCTCTTGGTCGAGGTGTTGAATTGGCACAGAGCGGTATATACACAAATTCTTTCCTCTCTCTCTTGCCACCATCTTGAATAAGTTTCATGTAGTTTATGAGCCTTTACGATTATAAGAATTTCATCACTTACAAATCACTTAAAAATATGCAGGTCAGAAGTATTCTTTTACATTTGACAAAGTATTTAATCAGGAGGCTTCACAGCAGGATGTTTTCACCGAGATTTCTCAGCTAGTACAAAGCGCGCTTGATGGGTACAAGGTGATTTCTACTGTCTTTTTTTTATTCACTATAAGCACCAGACAGTTTATGCATAAAAATAGGTAAAACATAATATAAATTGGAAACTATAGGAATGTTACAACTTACAACTTGGAGACTTTCACAATTCTGTTGGATGCAGTTTGACTTGTAGCAAAATCAAAGTTGTGTAGCCATTTCTCGGCTATTTACAGTTTTTTAAGGGATTTATTTTTTGATGTGCAATGTTTTGGTTGCTGTTACCATTCCTCTGTTGCTTGCTGGTGTAGATTCTGATTGTTTTGGTTGCTGTAACCATTACTCTGTTGTTTGCTGGTACATTCTGATTTTTTCTTTCAAAAGGTAAAATAACTTAAAGTTCTGCTTGTTTTTGTTCTCTAAAATGCAAAGTCTGGCACATTATTTTGGTCACATGGAATTTTGTCTGGCTATATCTGAGTAATTGCTTGATACCTTGGCGTCTGTTGTTAATGGAATAAGTCCTAAGAATTTAGTTGTTTCTTAAAAAAAGTAGTTTTTTTCCTTCACGAAGCAGCACGGAAATGGATTATGCCATTTCGATAAAATCTTTCTAGGGCCTTTTCTTTTATATGTTCTCGTTATTATTTGTGTTGTTTTGGCCTTTACTAGATAAACTATGCCTTGGTTGGCTGACAAAGGTTTCATGGTTTATTGGGGTAGGTTTGCATTTTTGCTTATGGACAAACAGGTTCTGGAAAAACCTATACGATGATTGGCAGGCCTGGCCCCCCTGAGCTCAAAGGCTTGATACCACGTTCACTTGAACAGATATTCCTCGTTAGTCAGTCTCTGAAAGATCAAGGGTGGAAGTACACGATGCAGGTGAATAGACTAATGTACCTTCTCATTATTTTGTTTTGCATTAGGTACAAATGTTGGTGGAAACTTTACAATTCGTGTAAATATTTATTTGCAGGCCTCAGTACTTGAAATATACAACGAGACCATAAGGGATTTGTTATCACCAACAGAAAATCCTGGAAAGAAGTACAATATTATACACGATGCCAATGGAAAAAACACATATGTTCCGGACCTGACAATTGTGGATGTTTGCGGTGCAGATGAGATTTCCGCCCTTCTAAAACAGGCTGCACAAAGCAGGTAAAGTAATAACTTAAATCTGCAAATGTTAATTTAGAGATTGTGTTGTGAAGTTATGTTGGGGCGAGCTTTCCAGACAAATATGTGCCACAGTGCAATAATGCATCTGCTTTTCTGTGTGAATTTTTGGATGACCAATATCATTCATTTTCAACTAATATTTTATTGTAACTATCAAGTTTCCTGGTTCTGTATAATCGTTTCATAATAAATTTTTGTTTTTCATCATATTCTATAGTTTGATCATTTTAACTTGCTAATAAGAAGATGCAAGATTCTTGAAATGAACTATTGTGATAAAGTGATGACATAATGAAAACAATTCTTTTAGCATTTTCATTGTTTCCGAAAAACACATAATTGTTCACTTGAAGTGTCTATTCCCTCCTTGTTAACAAGTAAAATTTACAAAAAATTATAAAATGAAAATAGAAAATGTTTTCATAAAGTAAACATGGCCTTAATTCTTCAATGTACAAGATACAATGTGATTGTTTTCTTTCTGGCCTTTGATTTTTAAACGTCAATGCCCTTTACATTTTTCCAGGTCAGTAGGGAGAACACAGATGAACGAACAATCGTCGCGAAGTCACTTTGTCTTTACTCTGCGAATTAGTGGTGTTAATGAGGTACCGCTCTTTGATATAATGCTATATTTTCTGTTCTTTGGTCTACTGTCTCCTGATTTACTTTTGTCTGGTTTGTAGAACACTGAACAACAGGTTCAAGGTGTGCTAAACCTGATAGATCTTGCTGGAAGTGAAAGGCTGTCGAAAAGTGGAGCAACTGGGGACCGCCTGAATGAAACTAAGGTGTCCTTGATTTTCATTGTTATAACTTGAGTTCTATGCTGATAAAATAGTTCCATTAATCAACTAGTAATAAATGTTTGCCATATGTCTGTCAGGCGATAAACAAAAGTCTCTCCTGTTTGAGTGATGTCATTTTTGCCTTGGCAAAGAAAGAGGATCATGTCCCCTTCAGGAATTCTAAACTGACAACCCTTCTCCAGGTTTGCTAAGCTTGAATATTTGCATGTTTTTGTTGCCTTTTATTTCATTTTCATTACTATACCTTTAAATTTTAACATCATGTGAGTGCAGAGAACTTGAGGATTCTTAAAAAAATAGCGTCAAATGGCAGTTCTTAAATTCTTTGAAAATTTAAATACAAAGTTGATTATTTACACATGAGAGAACATGAGGGGCAACCCCATTTAACTAACATGTATATGAATATGCTCATATTCTGCTTAACTTTCTGTTTTTTCCTTTGGCATTTGAGTGAACCAAACTTATTATTGGCTTTTGTTCATGAGTATATTTTCTTTTCCTTTGGTTAATGATTACTCATTTAACTTTCTGTTTTTTCCTTTGGCAGCCATGTCTTGGCGGAGATTCTAAGACTTTGATGTTTGTAAATATTTCACCCGATCCATCTTCGACTGGAGAGTCACTTTGCTCTCTTCGTTTTGCCGCGAGAGTAAATAGTTGTGAGATTGGTATTCCTCGGCGCCAGACATCCATGAAGGCCTCCGATTCTCGTTTGAGCTATGGCTAAGCAAGGTCTGCTAGCCAAATGGCATAGCTCAGACCAAAACCAAAATAACTATTATTTGTACTGCTTTTACAGTGATAGAAGAAGTGTTGTGTTGTTCCAAGTATGGTAAATGTAATTGTGTTAAGTTTTAGAAAATTGAGCTTGTAGTGGCTTGGCTATCACTATAGCCTCAGTGGTGATATTGATGCCCTGTATCATTTAGCTGTGATATGACAATTTATTTTATTTGAGCAGCTTGTTGATTGTAATCTCTATGTAATATCACATCATTTGATTAATTCTTTCAACTTCACAAGGTTGATTGAATGGTACGTCAACAGTTTGTTAACAATGCTTTGGGTCATGTAGAATGTTGTTGAGTTAATTACTAATAAGTAATAATGCATGCATTAAATTCGACTGGGATATTCTTCAATTTTAATAGTCATTTTATTTGCATTTAATAGTACTTAAAGATGAGGATTTACAATAGATAGGCAATTAATTTGTGTATTTTTTTAAGTAAATCAAACTGAAGCAGACTCTAATTAGGATGATAATAATTGAATTAAGATCAACATTAAGCTGAACCATAACCATGTGAGGATGTGAGACGTGGTTGCTTTTCACCTTAGTTAATTAATAAATTTAGTGTGGACCAAAGATAAAGGGAAGGAGTACTGATATTTTTTTGTCTGCAACCTTTTGGTGGAGAATCTTCCAGACGCAGCGGTGACTGAGAGTCAGTGGGCGCCCGTTGAGTCCAATGGTAGGACAGCTAGAACCAAAAATTTGGATGGAGATGAACGGTGGATATTCAATGATTTGATTTTTTTTGGTTGAATAGTTCCCCATATCTTTTTCTTTTATCTCTTTGATTGCTTTTCCACTTGGACAAACTACACAACAAATTATTGTTGTTATTACTAGGTCTTGTTAAGTAATGCCAAAAGAATTCAAATTCAAAAAAAATTCATTAAAAAAAGTTAAATACTTTCATTTTCTTATACATAAACTTCTTTAACAACATATTATTTAAGGTTGTTAACGAGTATCTTAAGACACTCATCATTTCAATTACTATATTAGCAAGAGGGTGATATACAATTTGATTTATTTCTGATAATGATCTCTTTATTATAACGTTGATTTAAATTTAAAAAATTTAAATTTTTAAGAGAATTTGTCTAGACGAAAATCAAGTAGTTATTCTTATTTTAAATTTTTTTTATTGCATGATTAACTTTTTCCCGATGTATTGTCTTCACGAGAGTTAATTGTATTTGAGGTGTGTTAAACATAAAATTTGTAATTCTTTTAGTCGAAATTCAAACATTGTTTCGCAATATCGTAAAAGTCTAACATCTTTCGTGAGATTTATGGTGAGTTAGCCAATAGTTTTATTTAGTTTGAATTAAATAATTAATACTTGGTTCTGTAGCAAGGTGAGATGAGATCCTTGTTTAGGGGGTTGTCCTTATCCGTTGATGAAAATAATGTAACTATTCTTGTCTGCTGTCATCTTATTTAGTACTATCCAATTTTGTTTAAGACTGTCTTAGCCGAAATTATATTAAAAACAGTGAAAATATATTTTCTTTTTGTTGTTTTTTTCTTCAGAATTCATCAAATACAAAGTTGAAGGAAGGTTAAAATGGAAAACACAGAGGAAAACAAGTCCAAGGTAGTGGTGATTGATTCTTTGCAATCATGGGAGTTTCATGTCAATCAAGCTTCAAATCAGAATTCTCCTGTAAGTCAAAGTTTGAATGTTTTTGAAGCTTGATCCTTTAATTCTTTATTAAGAGTCTTCAAATGAGTATTTGATCTGTGAATTTTCTAGTTTTGATTCAAATTGATTTGCTGGTTCAGGTTGTGTTGTTCTTTTTCTATAAGGATAGAGTATTGGATTGATTGATAGATATATACTTATAGTTTTTGTATTTTGTGGGATGAATCTTAGATTGTTGTTCACTTTACTGCTTCATGGTGCATGCCATCAGTGGCTATGATTCCATTTTTTGAAGAATTTGCATCAGATTATCCAGATTTTCTGTTTCTCTCTGTTGATGTTGATGAAGTCAAGGTAATTTCTTTTTCCTATCTGTTTTCAATTCTTGTAAATGCACATTTTGGTTCATGCATATACATGCGCTTATTACTTACCATTACATATCTAAACACATCATCATTAATACATACAATCTGTCAACTTTCTGTTTGAGTGGACGCGAGGCTATGTGGGAATCTGGGATGTATTCTTGTTTAGGTCAAAACCTTTTTGTGGATAAACCGTAAATGTTTACTGAATATACATCATTGGGATCAAAATCTTTTACTTCTGAATATAGATATGATATATGAGAACATTATGGTGTCGTTTAATACATGTAGCCCACCACACTTAGTGGGACAAGGTTTTGTTGTTGTTGGATCAAAACCCTTTACTACAAGTTGCAACTGTGCGATCAACGAAATTCAGTCATATAATTGACACGTAGTGTCTATTGTAGAGTGTTTGGATGGAAATCCGACATCATTACGGTGATTAGGTTTTTTTTTTTGAGAGAATCTGATTGTATGGCGAAGGCTTGCTTATGGTGCCAATTGGAAATGGGAACTTGAATTTTAGAGAGAGGTCCGTCTTATTTTAAATATTCCTCACGAGCGACTAAATGGCTGTGAAGTCCTTCAAAATAAAAACAGCAATCTCTGGTTTGGATTGAGATAGTGAATTCCCTAAATTCTGTACTGATACCATAAAGAACAGTATCCCAAGTGACATGATCAGTGACAGAGAATCCATGTTATGCAATATACTCAGTCTTCGCAGCTCCACTGAAATTGATTCTCTACGAATATAGCCTGGGAGGATGATGAATTTGAATATCTGGCTTAAATGGGCTTTCATAATTTATGAGACATCTTGCAGGTACAAAAAACCAATGGGATCTGTACCATTGATTTTGACTCGACATAGTTAGAAAGCTCTGATACCATCTAAAGAACGGATGGAAAGGATGATTGCATTCACTTAGTTGACATTACAAAATGTAGTTATACACATATATAGGTTTCATACATAACAGATAAAATACATTTGAATTGAAGTCAACAAATGTTTTGAACTGTTCCCTAATGCTCAGAAACAGATTGCTGGTGAGATACCTGGGAATTGAGCTTTTCCTTTTACTGACCGTCTTGTCAAATGTTTACCGAATACTGTTACTCTCTATAACATGTATTCTAAAATGTTTACCGTTTCTACGCGGATAACTAACATGGTTTAATAATTTATATTGTTATTAAGCAATATACAATCTTGACAAACAGAAGAATTTTTGTTGTTTTGATTTTTAATCTAATGGTTCAATATTGTGTATCGATGGAAATTGAATGTATTGAATTTTTTTTTGGGCGGTTCAGGTGGTGGCCACCAGGAATGATATAAAGGCAATGCCAACATTTTTGTTGCTGAAGGATGGTGCTCCATTGGACAAGATAGTTGGTGCTAATCCAGAGGAGATTAAGAAAAGGATAGAGGGGTTTGTTCAGTCCACTCGTGCATCAATTGCCTAGTACAAGCTTCTGTATGATATTTTTTTCTCTCTGCAAGTTGTAAGAAGTGTGTTTGTGGTCCTGTACTATAGCATCTTTGTCAATTCCTTTTCATTTGTGTTGTCTTATGTCAATTCTTCATGTTTTGTTTCCTAGTTCCATTAGCTCAATGCTTAAGTTAATGGTTACTTTTGTCTACAGTTTTTGTCTCAGCCAAAATTGTATATTTGATTTGTTTTCTATGTTGTGGATTTATATTACTCTATTGATTGAAAGTCATGTTTATTGGCCCCGATTAATACTACAAATTTGTTTTTGGAGATGAAAAGTCAATGTTGAACACATGGATCGACACACAATAGCGTATTTTGGTAACGTTCATTCACTAAACGGACACATTAAATGCACAATCTACTTTTCTTAATATATGAGAAAATAACAAAAACTACATATAAAAAAAGAGAGAGGTATACAAACAAAAACTTATGTAACACAACTGTTTTAACAGGGTAGTTTGAACCCCATGTATTTCCCTGATTTGTAGTCTTCCCAAACCTTTAGGGTCCCAAAGCTAGTCATTAGAACAATACTTAAAGACATCACTATGCTAACTGAGAAGACTATTATAGAGGGTCTTCCATATTTCCTAATTGCTTTCTGTACTACTAATAATCCAAGAAGTGATGCAACAAAACACATTATGGCCAAGATTAAGGCTGTCTCTACATGTTCCATTCCCAATAGCAGATATTGCAATGCTGACATGGTAGAAGAGAAGAAAACCATGAAAGAACATGTTGCTGCTGTTACCTATAAATTAAGAAAATTTTATTACTTGGTTAGTATCTACTTACTGCAGTAATCAACAATCAGATGATAGATTACAATAATGCATATTAAGATGACATTAGAGTTAATAGGCAAATTGGTCCTTGAAACTGTAAGCATCGGTCAAATATTGACAAATATATCTGTTTTTCTTTTGGTAGATGACAAATATATCTCTGAAATTTTTGTATACCTCTCCATGTTGATCCACATCAATGACATCGAACTACAGACTAACTTGCCTATGAAATTCAGGTCTTTAAAACTAATTTGTCAGTAATTAGTCCATGTACAGTTAAAATTATTGACAGATTTGTCCTTGAGATGACCCAAATTTCATAGGCAAATTAGTCCCAGGTGAAATAGTGTGATGTAGGATCATCGTGCAATATGACATGTCCAATTAATATGTCACATCATAGATTCAAACAATAGAAGTTAATGGATAAGACCATTTTGAATGATATTTTACAGTTTCAGTTAAAAATTGGCCAATTTACAAACATGAGGGATTATTTTTGCTGATGCTTACAATTTTGAGGATCAATTTGTCTATTCAATCATGACGTCAATAAAGCTTATAACATTGGACCTTACCTCAGGAGCTATTCCAACCTGAAGAAGAAGTGGACTTATCAGCATTCCACCACCAATTCCAAAAACACCACCTAACATTCCTGCTAGTAGTGCCATCAATGGAAAAACAAGCTTATTTGATGGACAATTTCTGTTCTGACACTGTACCTGCATATCAGTTTAATAGAAGTTAGCTTCAAGTAGATTGAAAGAGGTTACAAGTAACAAAAAACTATCTTTGAATCTATGTTGTTTATGAACCTGTGGTATGAGAGTCTGGTCTTGAATACTTTCTTTTCTTAATACCATCCAGGCAGTGAAAACCACAGCTAGTGGTATTTGAACTGATGAGATAATCCAATATCCTACACCACATGGTTCCATTGGAATGATCTGCAGAGTTTGAACAAATACATCAGAGAATCGTTCATCAAATGTATGAAAAATATATGGAAAGACGATATATAAGAATCAAAAGTAGAAGACTAGCACGGATAGGATAACTCAAATGGTTTGAATTAAGTGTTAGAAAAGAAGTTGAAGAAGTTAAAAGGTCAGAATTCAAACCCTAGCGAAGTAGAAAATAATAATATAAACAAATAATATACCAGGACCAAGTTGGTTGGCAGAAGCATAGTTGAGGGACTAAAATAAAATCAGAAAATTAGTGAAGGGACTAAATATGCAATTTAGCCAAAAAAAAGTAAAAATAAAGTAGAAGACCAGGAATAAAGTACAAGATTATGGTGCCTTATGCAGTACAATAGTATTAGATGAGATGAAGTACATGATCAACACTAGTCATTATTAAAAAATACACAGTTTCCAAATCTAGCAAAGCTTTGGATTCTGTACTATACTATATATTGATCTTTAGGATCTGCCTCTTCATGAAAAGAAGCATATTTTTATTTTTTCCTCCTTATTTGTGATGGATTAGTAATCACTAATCAGCATGGCTTGTCTCTATCTGATTATTTTAGTAAAACAATAATCTAATGCCCGTAAGTGTTTCCCTAGAGTCTATCATCAGTGTTCCGCGTAGGTATCTCAGCCGGTGATCTAAGGGATACCGAAGAAGTTTTAAGAATGAGATCCAGGATTCAAACTCCGAAAACTAACATAACTACTAACTTACTAACAATTGTCTATAAAAAAACATATATCATTGTTAGTATTTATTCAATTCCAATTCTAGTATGCCAATCAAATCATGCATCTATTTAATAAATTTTAGGAGATTTAATAATAACAAGTAGCCTCAAAGTATTGGACCATGAAGGTTGAAGAAGAAAGAGACCTCACCTGTCCATATCCATTGCCACGAATAAGATAAATGGAAAAGAAAGAGAACCAAATCAAGAGTAACACCCCCAATTTCAACCAAGGGATACACAACTTGCTAGAATTTTCTTTTGGGACCATAACAAGATTCTCTTCAACAGTTTTTGACCCATCATTATCCTTGTGCATAGTAATCTCATTTTCTAGCAACCCTTTTTCAATTTCCTCAACTCCAATATTTTTCCTTATCTCTTCTGATTCATTATTCCAAAACATCACTCCACTTTTACAAGTTTTTGAGGTAGACCAAGCAAGAAAAACAGCAAACATTAAAGTTATCAACCATTCTGGAAAAACAAGGTTACAAATAACTCCAACACTCACTCCTAACAACATACATGGTTCAGATGAAAGTGCTATATCATAATCAATCAATGACTTGCCACCAAATTTAGTACTTGTTGTGAACATATAGCATATAACATTTGCAATGGATCCTCCTGTGACCATAAAAGCTGAAATACTTGAAGCTACTTTCAAGTCTAAACCAGCTACAATTGTTAGTATAGGTATGAAAATTCCACCACCACCTATTCCACCAGCACTTGATATTGAGGAAGCTATGAAGCAAAGAATTCCAGCTACCACCAAAGGGACTGAAATTTGCAACTGTGATTCATGGAATCCTTGTGTAACATTTTTTAGCTGAGAAATTTTGTCTAGAATATGGTTAATATTGAGTATAGTTGCAAAGGGCTTTGTTTGTTTTGCATTTGAAGGATTGAAAGCAAAGAAGGTGATGAAAAATAAAAATATAATACTTTTAGTTCTCATTTTTTCTTTTGAGAGAATTTTAGCAATGATAAAGAGTGAAGTAGTGAGTTAGGTGTGAATATGGTGATTGGCATTATAATGGCTTTATATATAGGGACATAGAAGAAGTGAAAACAGTACAACTTGTTGGTGCAAAACAAAATGAATTGCAATTTCACTTTTGTTGTTTTGTATAATGTATACTACTTGATAATCTTAATGTCTTTATACTTTCTTAATTAATGATGAAGAAAATAGAGAAAATAATGCTTTCTTTTTGATTTTTTTTATAGAAAAAAGTTGATATATAATAGTAAAATAAAGATGGTGGATATATATCATTCAGACAGAATTCGGTAACATGAACAAGGAAGACAATGCAATGGAACCACATGTGTGATGTCAGTATAAAGCAGTTCTAATGTGACAAAATTAACAGGTGTTTGAAGGAAAAAAAACAAGACCACGCCGTTGATTTTGATACCTATAGATTAGACACAGTGTGCTAAATTTCCCTACGTCCCATATATTTTCGTTTTGAACACATAATCAAGAAAATTGATGTTTTGATATCCATTGTTTCTTATAAACACATGAAAATGATAAAAAAATTTCCCGTGGTAGTTAACTACCGTTGTCTTATATCAGAAAAACCGACTATAGTTAACTACCGCCAAATTTATTGATCAAATTTAGGAAACTATTGTTGTGAGAACAACAACTCTCCATAATCAAAACTCCTTCATTCTACAACATAGTTACTTATTTTCTTCGGTTCTGAAGACTCTCTTTAGGAGGAGAATTTTGGGAGGACTTCGTTTATATTTTAGAGTAAATTACACTCCCCTCCCCTCAAAGATGCTTGTATTACACTCCCCTCCCCTCTTATATTAAAATATACACTCCCCTCCCCTCATATTCAAAACATATTAGAAAACATTTTACTCCCCTCCCCTAAGAAAAGCTTGAATTACATCTCACTCCCCTCTTATGTTAAAATCTACACTTTACTCCCTCAATGTTTTTTTTTATTTCTAATAATCTAGCAAAAAAAATTATAATCTAATACACATCGGAAAAAAAAGAGTATTGTTGGTCATTTGAATACATACTTTTCGTTACTTTAATTCACCATTTCATTAACATATAGTTTTATACCCTATTATAAAATATGAAACAACCCAAAATAAAATTAAATATATGAAAATTACTAAAGACAATAAAGTATGGTTATTTAAAAGTTAATTTTATACTCTAAATTATAAAATTAATAGAAAAATATTTAAATTAATTATCATTGACATTTAAATTATAAAGAAATAAATTTATTTTTCATTAATGATGGTTTAAATAAATATATATCATAAAAATATTTATTTATGTTAAAATAGATTAAAGTGTAGTGCATACTTAATTATTAAGGGAGGTGGTTGTAATTCAAGCATCTTATAGAGGAGGGGAGTGTAAATTTTACTCTTCAAAGGAGGGGAGTGTATATTTTAACATAAGAGGGGAGATGAGTGTAATTCAAGCATCTTTGAGGGGAGAGGAGTGTAATTTACTCTATATTTTAATACATATTTAAATTTTTTAATTTTTTTAAATTCTGCAAAATCGTTTTAAATTTTGATTTCACCCAAAACCAAGTTTACTTCCGATTTAATATGAATTTCATTCCTAAAAATGTAAAATTAGACGATTTTATGTGTTAACACACGTTTTTGCAGCCTTGGCTGGGGGGAGGGGTTTTCGAAGGGAATGACTTTAGAGTTAAGTGAATATTTTAAAATATATTTGATATTTTAAAAAATTCCAATAACAACATGATAAATGATAATATAAAAATAAATGTATATCTTCAATCTTGAGGGATAGCTCACCGCAATTCTTCTTAGTTAAAAAACCGATTCTCGCCAGCAGTTATCTTTTCAATCACCACCGATTGGAACTTTCTGGTATCGTTTTTCACTTCTCCAATTTCTACTGTCAATTTTTCTACTCTGTCTGATTGTTGTTACTAGTGCTTCTGCTATGCAGTTTACATCTATTAAATTCAAGAATTTGTTTTTTTGGTAGAACATGTATCTTTATGATCACCTTCTCTCCTAGGGTTAGTAGCGCCGCCGCTGTTCATCCCTCGTGAGTGTGTTGTTGTGGTTCGGTAGGTCACGCCTCACCTGAACATTTGCTCTGCTTTATGTCATTCATGTGGTCGTGTTCCTCATATTAGTCCCTTACCATCAATTTGTTTTCTTCTATAAGGCATGCCAAGGAAAATGAGTCTAGTGGCGTGGAATTGTCGGGGTGTAGGTAGCCTGAGTGTAGTTCTCGACCTTAAGTACCTAGTTCAGCATTTCAATCCGGACCTTTTATTTTTAAGTGAGACTTTAGCCCCCCGAAATAAAATTGCAGAACTTCATTTTTTGCTTGGCTACGATTGTTGTTTTCGTGTAGACCGCACCGGTAGAGGCGAGGGTCTTGCATTATTTTGGCATAATTCTTTACATTGTCAACTTGTTGATTTTTCGAGTAATCATATTACTGTTGAGATAAATGATATTGCTCTTGGTACTTGGAGACTTACCGGCTATTATGGCTATCCTAATGGAGGTCGTAGAACTGCCGCTTGGAATTTTCTTCGACAACTTTCTAATCAATTTATAGGTCCTTGGTGTATCTTTGGCGATTTTAATGATATCCTTGATGCGAGTGAGAAAAGGGGGCGCACCACTAGACCTCCGTGGCTTATAAACGGTTTTCGTCAAGCTGTTATTGATTCAGGGTTGTCTGATGTTCCAATTGAAGGTTATCTGTTTACTTAGTTCAAAAGTCTAGGCACTTCGCGTGCCGTCGAAGAAAGGTTAGATCGTGCACTTGCTAACAATTTGTGGTTTAATATTTTTCCGAATGCTACTGTTGAAACTCTGGTAGCACCTGCTTTTGATCATTATCCCATATATGTAAATGTTGCTCCTACTCCTCGGCCTCATGTCTCTAAACGCCATTTTCGTTACGAAAATGCGTGGCATCTTGAACCGGGTTTTAAGGATTTTGTTACTAACTCTTGGCAGGAATATTCTACCCAGCCTATTATTCCGAAGCTTTCCTCTTGTGCGGAAGACATGTCTGTTTGGAAAAAATAACATTGTCATAAATTAAAAACTGATATTGAAGATTGTCGTAAACAATTGCAGGAAACTCGGTTAGGATCTTCTTGTGAGGACCAAGTTCGCATGTTCGAGCTAAGGAAAAGAATGCAACGACTGTTGTCCCAAGATGATGCTTATTGGCGTCAACGCGTAAAAACTCATTGGTTTAAGGATGGCGACCGTAATACAAAGTTTTTTCATGCTTCGGCTACGACTCAAAAGAAGGTAAATCGTATAACCTCTCTTGATGATGGTGCTGGTCATAAAATTACTAGTGAGCAGGATATACAAGAAGTGGCAAGGCAATATTTTGTAAATATTTTTCAACAATAGAATAGTGATTCTTCTTCCGTTATTGATGTTATTAATACGTCTGTTTCTGATAATGACAATGAAATGCTCACGACCCCTTTCTTTAAGGCCGAGTTCAAGGATGCTATTTTCTCTATGCATCCAGACAAGTGTTCAGGCCTTGATGGCTTCAATTTGGGGTTTGAATATTACTAACATTTCCCTTATCCCAAAAGGTTCTACGCAGGTTAGCATGAAGGACTGGCGGCCTATAACACTTTGTAATGTGTTATACAAAATCATTTCAAAAGTGTTAGCAAATAGGTTGAAGAAAGTTCTGCCTAAATGCATTTCTGACAATCAATCCGCCTTCGTCTCGGGACGCTCCATTTTAGATAATGCTATGGTAGCAATTGAGGTTTTACATTTTATGAAAGCCAAGACGCGAGGGGAAGACAAGTATGTTGCTCTAAAACTTGATATTAGCAAAGCCTATGATCGTATGGACTGGAATTATTTGAGGGCTGTTTTGAATAAGATGGGTTTTCATAACCGTTGGATTCACTGGATGTGTATGTGTGTTGAATCAGTGGATTATTCTGTGCTTGTAAATGGTACACAGGTCGGTCCTATTATTCCATGGTGGGGTCTCCGTCAAGGGGATCCTCTCTCTCTCCATACTTGTTTATTATTTGTGCAGAAGGTTTATCTTCGCTTATCAGAGATGCCGAGACAAGAGTTGTCCTCACGGGTACAAAGGTTTGTCGTCAAGCACCGTTAGTTTCCTATCTTTCAAAGTTAATGAGGATCAAGAACATGTTATGAAAACTATTCTATCCACTTATGAATTAGCTTATGGTCAAGCGATCAGTTTACCAAAGTCCGAAATATATTGCAGCCGTAATGTTCCCGATGACCTCAAAGCTAACATTACAGATATTCTAGGCGTCCAAGTAGTGTTGGGCACAAGTAAATATTTGGGCTTACCTTCTATGATAGGTCGAGATCAAAATGCTACTTTTGCTTACATCAAGGATCGTGTTTGGCAGAAAATCAACTCCTGGAGTAGTAATTGTCTCTCTAAAGCAGGCCGTGAGGTAATGATAAAATCTGTTTTGTAGGCTATTCTTTCTGATGTGATGAGTATCTTTCAGCTTCCCACTACCTTACTAGACCCTATTGAAAAGATGATGAACTCCTTCTGGTGGGGCAACGGTAAAACAACACAAAGTGGAATTCATTGGATGAATTGGGAGAAGCTTTCAGCACCAAAGATTCACGGAGGTATGGGTTTCAATGACCTCTCTGCTTTTAATTTGGTTATGTTGGGTAAACAGGGATGAAAATTTATTACTATACCAGATTCTTTGGTGGCTCGAATTTTTAAAGCTCGCTACTTCCCGTATGGCTTCTATCTCACGGCCATTGTTGGGCACAACCCCAGCTATGTTTGGCGCAACATTATGCGTGCTAGATTTATTGTGCGTGGGGGTGCTAGATGGAGTGTAGGCTCAGGCGCGACTATTCCTATTCTTAATGAACCATGGCTGCCAAATGGGGAGTTTATCAGTAGTGATATTCCAGGTGCTCACTTTGTTCGTAATTTTACTGTTAACAGCTTGATAAATTTATATGATAAAAGCTGGAATGAAAAGGTGGTTAGACAAGTTTTTAGTGATGATATAGCAAACAAAATACTACATACGCCACTGATTTCTCAGGTGGACGAGGATATAATTATATGGAAAGCGGAAAGGCACAGACGTTACTCTTTTCGTAGTGCTTACAGGTTATATGTATAAGAACTTATTGATTCATCTTATAACTGGCGACCGAGGTATTGGTCTAGTATTTGGAATCTAAAAGTCCCACCGAAAGTCAAGAATTTAATTTGGCGCATGTGTCGTGGTTGTTTACCGACTCATGAAGATCTTATGCATGTTTTCTTTGCTTGTCCTTTTGCTATATAGGTTTGGAATAACACAGGTCTTTGGGGTTCAGTGCAACACGCCCTTTCTACCACTGCCTCAGCTTCGGATGCTATATTTTATCTGTTAGAGACTTTGTCGGTTGAATTAACACAACGTCTTTCATCTGTATTATGAAGTATATGGAAGCACTGCAATCTCAGAGTGTGGGATGATGTAACAGAAACAAGTGCCACAGTTGTCGAGCGTGCAGAAACATGCTTGCAAACTGGCAACTGGCTAATGCTCCGGATGTTTTTGCATCTAGATCGAATCATCAGCCAACAACGGCCTCCACCTCTCAACAACACCGAATCACGTGGCAGCCTCCCGTGGCCGGAAGATATAAATGTATCATCGATGCAGCCTTCTCTTCTCGCATCAACCGTACATGTATTGGTATTTGTGTTCGCGATGCAGAAGGTACGTTTGTTCTGGCTAAGACTATGACATACCCTTGTATTGTTTCGGTGGATGTGGGTGAAGCTTTAGGGCTGCACTCTGCTTTGCAATGGTTAAGTGATATGCAGTTTGACAATGTGGATTTTGAAACAGACTCTAAGTTGAGAGCTAACGCCTTCCTTTCTACTAGGAACGACTTGTCCGAATTTGGCTGCATTATTTCCTCCTGTCAGTCTTTGTTTAGTACTTCCTTTTCTAACTCTAGGGCGGAGTTTGTTAGGCGACAAGCCAACATGGTTGCTCATGCTCTTGCAAGAGAGGCCACATCTTTAGCTATTCCCGCCGTTTATTTTGATATACCCAATTGTATTGAAACTCTTATTATTAATGAAATGCTATAAACATGTTTTCCCTCAAAAAAAAAATGATAATATAATACTTCAATTACACTTTTTTAAAAAAAAAAACTTCAATCACACTTTAATTGATTTTAAAAATATATTTTATAGTCCGTAATTTAATAGAGAAAAACAAATACTCCTCCCGTGAAATCCTCAATCCAGACAAACCCCAAGATAAATGAGCTTTAAAGTTTAAATTTAGATGGATAGTAAATAAAGTCTAGTTAATAATTATTTAATTTTAAATCATACTATTTTATATACGTACATATTTGATAAAATATTATACTAATAAAAAATATAGTATAATTTTATCGATTTTTTTTTTGAGAGAAATTTTATAGATGTATAAATTCAGTCTCTACAGTGCAAGTAAAATCTAACTCAATCTACAAAGTCGAAATTATTAAATTGAACATATTCATTTGAATCTAAATCTAAGACCTCACAGTTGTATGTGTGAGTTTCATCGGAGCTTTCAATTTATTCATACTGTCATTTGTTTTCATCAGAATATTCTAGATATGCTTCAATTTCAAAAGAAATTTAAAAATATTTATTTGGATATATATGTGATTCGTGAAGAAGCTTGCATGCAGATGTCTGTTGATCATGTATTGGATCCTGAATGAGTCAAAACTAGGTACTTGTTAGTGGGTGTGCGAAAAGGCACCTGCACTTAAGGGGACATGTATCTAGTGGCACCATGACTCATAATGCATGATTAGTTTTCACAAGAAAAAAGGTACTGTCACGTTTTTTTTAATAGATTCTGGATATATATCCGAAAATTACCTTACACATTGTTAAGTCTAGAAGAGTTATTTCCTCAACAAAAAAAATCTAGAGAAGTTAGGTCACTGGTCACATGAATCTACACAAAAAGACAAAGATCTCTGAATACACTTTTTTATCGTTCACTAACACACTTTAACTGGTTTATTTTTCCATTAACGAGTTACTCCTAATACCTTTTAAAAAGTGTATTGAAATTTTGGGAAATAACCAATCATATGTAGTACAGTTCTAATGTTTCATGAAACTCTCACATAATTGGTTGGGTAAAAGTTCGTTGTTGTTTTTTCTTTCCTTTCTAAAAGTTTTGTTTAATAGGTACTGCCAGTATGTGGAATGCAATGAAAGAGTGTGCAGAGAAAAATAGTACGCACAAAATTAATTTGATAAAAAATGTAAGTAGAAAGAAACTCAGGTGTTAACATAAATTACGTAATCATTATGTTCTTTTGAAATTGAAGGTCTAATTCATCCTTAAAAACCAGTTCATACGGTGAGGATTGCCTCCTTTATATAAACTCTTATCAAGAGTCTTATCTATCCGATGTGGGACATGAGTTTTTCCCAATACACCCCCGTCACGCGCATCACTCTTTGAGCTTTGGTGCGTGAATCGACCGTCACGTCCAGCAGCACTCTTTGGGCTTGGTGCGCGAATCGGTAGGTGGCCCTTGAAATCGACAGACTCTGATACCATAATGAAATTGGAGGCCTAACTCATCCTTAAAAACCGGTTCATAAGGTGAGGATTGCCTCCTCTATATAAACTCTTATCAAGAGTCTTATCTATCTGACGTGGGGCATGAGTTTTTCCTAATATTCTTAAACAAAACATAATCATTATGGTAGCCAGTGTGAAATGGTCAAATATTCTTCACCTTGAGATTCAAACTCTTCTAATAGTTAAGAAATCAAATATAAAGAATGCTTATTTTAAGTAAAATTTTCCTTTTTTGTTTTTCCAACTAGTTAGCATGATCTATGTCACACGAAATGAGTTTTCGTAACCTGGTTTTCTATTCTAACTCCAAACGTTTAAAGTGAGCCGACTCATTTTCATTTTTATGACCCATTTGACGAATGCTTTAAGTTTTCTTTTACTGGGAAGTTATTTTTCTCTTTGTTTTTTTTTAAACCATATTGAACTCATATTAAAGATAAAAAATTCTATTAACCCTAATGATATTAGAGTTTAATTAGTATACTCTATAAATATATAATTATGTTACATTAACATAGCATACAGATTAAATTCATAATATTATCGTCTCACCTATTCAATATCGAAATAAAATAAATTCACTATATAAGACTTTACCGAAGATATCAGATTACCTTGAATTGAACTCATTAATATTACAGTTCCTTTTAAATTTTCTTAGCAGCAAAACAATTCTTGAACACACTTTACTAACCTCCCCATCAACCATTATGAAATTCCTAAAATATCCCTTGCCACATTAGCAGTGGTACAAAGGGGTGTACCAAAAGAGTGGTCTATGTATCTTTTTCCATTTTTTTTATAGAAACGATAAAAATCCACTTTTCTATAAGGACAATTTTTTATTTTTATAATTTTGTAAAAAAAAAAACATATTTAACCTATATTTTACCATTGAACAAACAATGACCCTTGCTCCTACCGAGAAGCCAAGTTTGTTCAGTTCCTGAGGCATCATCATCATTCACACCTGAACTCCCATATTAATGTCACGTACCGTTCCTACCTTTGTTACCTCTTCCAATAGATGTGGAACTAACAGATAAAATAATTTCTCCTTTTACAATTTTACAATGCATAAAGAGTATCTCGAAAACACTTGTTAACAAGACCCTTTAATAAATCATCCAACGTAGGGAGAGCATCACACCCAACCACTTGAAAACTTTAGGAAAAATTTACTCATTTTTAATTGTGGCTTGTAAATTATTTGTACATACCAAAAATATTAATAACTTTTTTTTGAAAAGGGAAAAATATTAATAAATTTTGTTACTTCAATTTTCAATTTTCAATTTTCAATTTTTTTACTATAACAACCTTAGCTATTTCACCTCATTAATTCCATCAATTTCTCTCAGCAAGATATACATAGAGATAATTTTACCAAAATAATAATTAATACTACTTTTGACAATGACAAAAAAAAAAAAGAAACACGGATTTTCCTAAAATTTTTCTTCTCTCTCCTCTCTTTTGCGAGCCGTCAGCTTAAACCCTAATTTCTTCTCATTCATCCATCAAAGAGGAGTGGTAATCACCCCTCTAAATCGTTTTTCTCCTTCCCTTTTATTTAAATAAGTGATTTTCACATCGAATTAGGTTTTCCTTTTGTGATTTCGTCGTCTTAGTACAACGCTGTTTTTTTTGTCGTCTTTGTGCGACGTTGTCTGTCTTTTCCTTTTTGTTCAGGTGTTTGTTCGGTTCAGATTGTCAGATCAGCTTCGATCTAGTGCAGATCCAACCAATGACTTTGACGTCATCAACATTGCAGATCCGGAGGCATGGCTATTCCGGAGATTTTAATATAGTCACATTGCCTATGCACTTTGCCGTTTTATGCTATTAACATAGATGCTGTGAGTTTGTTCGCGGATTCATCCTTTTTGCTTTTAGCGAATTTGTATTCCATCAATGTACTCTATCAATTTGAACGAATGAATGTCGTTTGTTTTGTGTCAAAAAAAAAAGAAACACAAAAAAAATCTAAAAGAAAAGAAGCACTTATAAAAGCCTATTTTTATCGTACTAGTGCAATTTTTTTTCCTTATTGTCTTACTTCAATTACACCTTGTGAGTTGTGATCGGGGTATTGTCATTTTTCTTTCTTTCAGTCAAGTAGTCTATTGGTTAAATAATTACTTCTTAATACGAGTGAGTGATGTGTTTAGGGCTTGAAGTGATCAGACTTCTGCTTTTGCATATATTATGTAATGTTTATACCAACCGGGATAAGTTTACGAAATATTGGCGTTCTAATAAATTCGGCTGATAAAAGAAAAGTATGCCAACTTGGGAAACATGCACAACTCTTAATCATATTTGCTCTCTTAATTCACTTAAATATTCAAGCTGCTATAATAGTTTTTTTAATGACTTTACAGTCTAAAATTAAGAGTATGCTTACTAGGCAAAATTAATATGAAGTTATTTGAATCATTTTTGTGAGAAAGAAATTTTCTCATTTGTCCCAATTTTTCCACACATGAATTAGCTTTTCAAGGTATAATGGGAAGATGCTCTTTTGAAAGTTGGAGGTGTTCTCTATCCTAAAAGTGCCCATTAAAATTGTATTATATGATAATTTTAGTGTAATCTTTAATATCCCAACTGGTTCTGCCTCTTGCTTGGAAAGCATGGGTGAAGAAAGCTACTTAATCATTTTAAAAAAAGCTACTTTACAATTTGATGCTTTTATAATAACGTATTTTAGATAATGTATAGGAGATTCAATGTCTCCAGAAGAGAATGATAAGGATAAGATTTAAAATGTCTCTTAGACTTTTTTTTTGGTGGTGAAAATGTCTCTTAGACTAGTGACATGCAGGTTTCCGGTTTCCCTATAACTTTTTTCATGCGTGAAATTTACACACACATATTTTTAATTTCAGTTTAATATAAAATTTTACTGAGTTCTTATGTAAATAAATTAGTGAAATTTTTAGAGAGATCATAAAATATAAAATCCATCTCGAATCCGTCTTTAAATTTAGTGACGAGAGAATTAGTGATAATTTTCTATTTCACATCTTTAAATTTGGTCTTTAACTTCGTTTTTCTAGTAGTATAATTTTTTATTTTTGAAATAGTAGTACAATATTATAAATTTCATCTTTGTCCCTCCCTTATTATTTATAATATATATAATACTGTAAAGTTATTATCAAATTAGCTAGTGTGAAATATAAGAAATAAATTCATTAAAAATAAGTGTCATATTGTACCCAAAAAAAGTGTCATATATATACACTAGTGACTGAAAATAATAGTTATTTTATTTTTAATTCTTTACGACACTGATTTCTTTCTTTGTTTTGAGGGACGACACTGATTTCTATTTAATCCTTATACTTAATGGTACCACGTATGACTGCATCGAACACTATCATAACAACAACTAACGATGAAAACTAAATTAAACCTAGTTTTAAAATTTTCCCTCTGAATGGTAGTATTATATTGCACATGTTAAGGTACCTAAAAGTAGTATTTTTTCATTGAAAACCAACAATTATTGATTAAAAGTTACATATTTAATATAAAAAACACAAATTCCAACTCAAAGTTACTACTTTAAACTTCTTAACATGTGCAAATTTACACATGATAGAAAAACCCTTATATAAATCTATTTGCACCACTTTCAATTTAAACCTATTTTAATTAGCTTCGTATTTCGCAAGCAGATATTTATAGGTTTGTCTATGTTTTGTTCTAAGCTTTTCAAGATAGATTTTTTTTGAAAGAAGCTTTTCAAGATAGATATCGATTTTTAATTATATAAAATGCTATAAAGCATCTGTCACCAAAGAAAACAAAAGTCAACTAAAATATATCAGTAAGTTTATATTTTGCACTTGGCATAAAGATGCACATAAAATTTATAAAAAAAATGCAAATGAAATGTTACATATATCCACTTGAACATGTTATTTATGTCACAAATATATGTTAGTGGAAAACCTGTATGTGATTTGCATGAAAATGATGGAGCTAGTGTAACACAATTTAAATACAATTATCATATCATATTGAAAAAGATCTTAGGGTGGAAATCGACTGCTCAAATAAAGGATGGTACAAAAGTTACATTTAAAAATTATATTTTTTTGGAAAAACATATGCTACTTTCTTTCTTATATTCGTGTAAAAGACAAGAGATGCTGCAATTTTGCTAGAAACCAAGAAACACATCTTTATAACTGAAAGCAGTTTTTTTTGGAAGTTATCTACCATAGCATAGCAGTAGTAATAAAAGAAAGCAATATGGGTCTAAGATAGTATTAATAAGATTTTGGGGATCAGAAGCAACTTAAAAAAAAATATAAATTTAGTTTTTTTATAAGCGATTCAAAAAAGATAATTTTTTTTACACATATTCGATGAGGTCTTTTTAGTTACATATATGTCACACAATATTCTTCTTTAAAAAAAAAAGTCACAATATTCTTAGATTTACAAAATTAATATAGGTATCTTAAGGTCTCCCATCCCATATTATTACAATTTTGGGATCATGAATACTATTTACATATCAAAATGTTTTATTGGAATGGTTTCGTTTTGATGTTTTGTTTATGAATATGTGCCTTTGTATATAGAATGATACACCAAAGTTGTTTTCAAAGTTGAGGCATGTCCAAGTTTCCAAGAAAAAAAATACATTATGCTAATTCTGCCAATATTAATTATGTCAAAACTAATTAAAGCCGATAAAAAATTATCTTCTGATGGGATCATAAATTAGCTTCCGATGTATATGTCTCAGAGTAAGAAGTATCAAACGTTATGATGTACCTAAAAGCTGTATACACATATGATCCATGTTTTCCAATATTTATATCCATCAAAAGTTATCTTCCTAGGCGATCGGTTCGAAACTTCCAATCGTTTAAAACAAAGGCATTTTGGAGGCCTGTAAACAATTGAGAGGGCCTATAAAGCATTTTTCAAATCATAGTTTCATTTTGGCCCACCTCTAGTTTGGCTAGTTTCCAGGGGATTTAGTGGATTTGAAGGCTGATATATTCTATTTCCACCCTCCTTGCTTCTCCCGCACCCTTAAAAATTTTAAAAATGCCCTTGAATTTTAGTCTTTTATAATAAAAAATGAGGTTTTTTTTCTTCCTATTTTTAAAGTGCAAAAAATTAGACGCCGCCGTTTTAGTCACGGTTCAGCTGTGGCTAATTGTTTTTTTTTCACCAATTCGGATTATAAAATCGGAAACGATAAGCTCTTCGGATTTTATAATCCGAACACCCCCTATATATGCTTCGAACCCCTCTTGTGCAAAAAAGAAACCGTGGGAAAAATGTGTACTTTAATTTTGATAAATGTTTGCCAACACAAGACTAGAATATATACAAAAAAAAAAAAAACTCATGGAAATTCATTTGTTATTCGCCATCAAAAGGTCAATAGAATACTATTTTTAATCTTTCAAAAAGAATACTACTTTTAATTTAATTTAATTTTTGGTCAAGACTTTTAATTTTATTTTAATTCGTCATCAAAAGGTCAATAGAATACTACTTTTTAATTTTATTGTGTATAATCCATATACAAACATCATTTCTAAGCCAAGTGGAGAGCTCCTTTTGGCAATGTTTATCTTAATGGTAACGTTAGTCACAATTCCAAGTCAAATTTTTATTTTATTAGAATATTTATGCATTATCTAGGATGAATGATTAATTTATTTTCCCACGCAGAGATCATGTATGCATAAGATTTTATTTGTAATATAAAAATGTAAAAAAATGACTTGATCTATATATTTAATCTGCAAATATTGTTGTTTTCAGTTTGTTTTAATTATTGCTTCACGCCACAAATTTCTACATAGATTGTTCAAGAAGTAAGCCAGAGATATTGGTGCAACATATATCTTCTTCTGACTCATTTGATGCTTCCCTAATCTGAATTAAAATAATAAAATCATGGAAGTTAGAGATAAATTCAACATTAAACAAAGTGTTAAATGGACTTCGAAGTTAGATCTCAGTTGGACACTCTCAAAAGTTAGCTCAAAAGATGATTAAAAAATTAGCCCGACGCCCATTTTTCAAGCACATATTTACCTTGCACGTTCTCGAAACATTGGCAATGTGAAATACACAAACAACTTTAATATCCACACTCACACGCAACATGGCCTAGGTACATTTCTCACGGCTTGCCTGCCAAATCGATGTTAAATGGGCATGGAGATTCACATTTTTTAAACTTACTATTCGGAGTGAGATCCAAGTCTTTTTAACACGGTAGATTGAAAAATTTCTCTGACTTATCTAAACAATATGAAAGATACTCATAAACAATAATTATTGTACATATCATTTGGTCATCACCCAATTGACTTTGCACATAAAATATAGCAGTACTAATTATAAGTAATGTCATTATTTGACCAACTGATAAACGTTCAAGATTTGTAAGGTAGGTGACAGACTCATTGCTTTTGATTTTCCTCTTCTCTTTTGCTACCAAAGAGATTATGAAGACATTTTATTTTGTTATGCTATGTGTTATCAGCTTCTTTGTCTTGGTCTTTCCAAATGGCTTTTTCTGCCTTGCTGATGATACTAATAGAGAAACAGGTTCCCTATGTGATAAAGCTGATAACAATCCTGTCAATGAAGATACATTTCAAACCAATTTGAAAACCTTATTGGATTCTCTTGCTTCAAACGTCGTTGATAGCCATGGATTTTACCAAACCATTGTAGGAAAAAAGCCGAACAGGCTTTATGGTACAATATTATGTAGAGGAGACATATCTGCCAACAATTGTTCTAATTGTGTCCTTAACTCTACCAGAGTACCCTCAAATGATTGTTCTAAGAGTAGAGATGTTACTATTTGGTTTAGATGGTGTTTCCTACGCTATTCAAACGAGAGCTTCTTTGAAGACATGCAAGGAACAGCAACGGCAATCACAAATGAAACTGATATTGACGACCCTTCATTGGTTTCACAAGGGTTATCCTTCATGAGTGGAGTAGCAGCTGCAGCTTCAGAGAAATCATTCATGTTCCACACAGAAGTACGGAACTTCAATCAAAGTGAGAAGAGGTATGGTATGGCTCAGTGCACAAGAGATATCAGTAGAAAGGACTGCAGAAGGTGTTTGGATGACCAACTGGTCAATTTTGAAACTTTTATAGGAAATAAAAGGAGATGGGAAGTTCATGGATTAAATTGTTTCATGTGGTATGATGACTATCAATTTTATTCTAATGTCTCCACTCTTCTAAGTGGTGAGTCCTTTGACTTTTGTTTAGTTCTTTTTCAATATAAGCTATTTCTCAATTATAATTGTCTATCCTACCAATTTGAGACTCACTAGGACACAATGTTGTCTATCGTCAACTGAAATATGTACTCCTCTCGACTTAATTATAAGCAAATAGTAAATGTATCTGTTCCACACGTTTGGACCAAATACATGTACGTTTTGCATATATTTAAGTTCGGAGTATTATGTGTTTGACTTAGAAGAAAGTCTTCATAGTATAGGTATATTTATAGAAAAGTTAAACGCGGAGGTTTAAAAGTTAAGATGTTAACTTATATGACAAGCTATTGTTCAAAAGACTTGAATATTATTGGAAAAACTTTATAACTTTTCTAATTGTAGATGCTTGTTGAAAATTAGTTTTGAGATTTATTAATCATATGGCTAGACTTAGTTTCCTTATGATATCTTATGAGGAAGACAATCCAATATAAGCTTTTTCTTTGTGGTACAGCTGCTTGGAGGACTTCTTTATGCAGAAGCTTAGTAAGTAGCATAACTGTTGCGGTCTCAGCAGCCTTGTTGATAGTTTTCTAATTCTAGCTTTTACTTTATAATTTCTGATAGAATGCCATGGATATGTTTAATTTGATTATTTTGTTTTCACTTTGTCAATGGGATTTGGTTTTTTGACAGATGTTTGGAGATGTACATGTGCTCTCGTAAATTTTCATGGTCTATTTTATTTTATAATATAATTTATTATTACTTTGTAATTTCTTGATTTGGTAGAGCTTTGTAATTAATATTGGGATATTACATGTATCTTTATAAACAACTTATACATAAACACTTACATGGTAAACAAGTTTATCCAAATCGAATTATAGCTATTGTAGTTAGTGATTTCCGACTTTGCATGAGTGGGTCACTTTTCTTACATTTATTTCCATAAAATTAACAATATAAAGAATTGTGTGTGTTAGGGAAGACATCTCAATGCGACCTAGTTGGGTTAAAAATAAGAAATGTTTACTTACATAAAAAAGATTCACATTGTTTGAGAATGAAGGTCAAGTAACATACTCCTCAATCCAACAAAGCAATTTTTAACAAATGACGAAACCTTGAGGGCTTGTTTTTTTTAAAACAAATGGAGTGCAGATGAATCTGCAATACCTTATGTAGATTGAAAATAACATAGTACAAAGATTGGGGTGACATAAAAGCCTTACCCAGTGGAAACAAAATACAACCATACCAGATGGTTAAAATGAAAAACAAACAACCCAAAAGGGTATAGTATAGTAACCACAAATCACAATTCGGAGTAAAAACCCACGCACCAATGTACAATCCAACGGGCCTATGTACGAGCTCGAAGGCAAATTGCAAAATAAGAAAGGTATGTGAAAGTTTATAACTTGAATCGAGATCTTCACGAAGGTGAGATTCCACCGCCAACACAGATACAAAACCCAATGCCTACAACCCAATGCGCTGCGACGCTAAGCATCCACACAACCATTTCCAGCCAAATCAACACTAAAACAACCCAGAGCCAATCGATATCCAGATCGACGGATGGTCAATCAACATGGCTGAGCACCACAAACACAACAATAGACCCTAACATGTTTTGAAAATAATGAAAGCAACCCAAAACCAATCAAAAGCCAGGTCAAGGGATGATCAATCAACAAATCTGAGTACCACGAGTACACAAACTAGCACCAATCGAAGCCCAAATCGATCAGTGCTAGCACCAAACTAGCATCATCCAAACCGTGAGGGCTTACACAAAAAGCTAAAATGGACAATGCCTCTTGAGAGATCCTTTTGCCAATGTTTATCTTAATGGTTACGTTTGTTATAATTCCAAAGTCAATTTTTCATATCTATTTTTCTATAATATTTCTGGCATTCTTTTTGGTCAAATATTTCTGCCCTGATCCTAAGTTGAATGCTTAATTTTTTTTTTTTATACAAAGCAAAAGATTTAATTTCATATAAAAATGATTTGATCTAAAATACCATCGTTATTTTAAGCTGTTTTGACTATTGATTCGTTCATTGATCATTTAGTACTTTACTAATGCAAAATTTAAGTTGTTTTCCACTCAACAAAATTCTACATAAATTGTTGAACAAGTAAGCCAGAATATTGTTGGAGCATTTTCTCCTGACTCATTTGAGGCTTTCCTAATCTTAATTATAATAACCAAGTCCTAGAAGTTAGAGATAAACTCAACATTAAACAAAGTGTTAAATGGACTTAAACAGTAGATCTTACTTTCAAAAGTTAAATAAAATGATGAGATGGCCAATTGGCCACATTTAAAGCACATATACACATCACACATTCTCAAAACGTTGGCGATGTCAAATACAATTACAACTTAAATATCTACTCTCCAACGCAACCTGGGCCTAGTCTATTTATTTCTCACGCCATGCGCAAAATCAATGTTATATGACCTTAGAGATCCTTATCATTTGAACTACCTTTTCAGAGTGAGATTGAAGTTCATTTAACATGATATATTGAAAAAATTTCTTACTTTTTTTTGGGAGGAAAATTTCTCTTATACTAAACAATCTGAAAGATAGTCATATATATAAATTATTGTACATACTGTATGGTCGTCACCCAAGAGTTGATTTTGCACACTTTCACATAAAATAAAATAGTGCTAATTAAAAAAAAAAGTAATTATTTGACTAACTGATAATAAAAGCTCAAAACTTGTAACGTAGGTGACACATTCATTGCTTTTGATCTTCATCTTCTGCTATACCAAAGAGACTATATGATATCATTTTATTTTGTTATGCTATGTGTTATCAGCTTCTTTGTTCTGGTCTTTCCAAATGGCTTTTTTGGCCTTGCAGATGATACTAATATAGCAATAGGTTCCTCATGTAGGGAAGCTGATAATACTACTGTCAATGAAGACATATTGCAAACTTTATTGAATTCTCTTGCTTCAAACGTGGTTGATCACCATGGATTTTACCAAACCATTGCAGGAGAAAACTCCAGCAGGATTTATGGTTCAATATTATGTAGAGGAGACATATCTGCTAACAATTGTTCTTTTTGTGCCCTAAACTCCACAAGAGTTGCTTCAAATGTTTTTCCTAAGTGTAGAGATGTTACAGTTTTGTTTAGATGGTGTTTCCTACGCTATTCAAACAAGAGCTTCTTCGGAGACATGCAGGGAATAACATATGCATTCAGAAATGACACTGTCGATATTGATGATCCTTCGGTGGTTTCACAAGGGTTACCTTTCATGAGTGGAGTAGCAGCTGCAGCATCAGAGAAATCATTAATGTTCCACACAGAAGTACTGAACTTTAATCACAGTGAGAAGAGATATGGAATGGCTCAGTGCACAAGAGATATCAGTAGAAAGGACTGCAAAAGGTGTCTGGATTCTCAACTGATTAATTACAGAACAATTAGAAATAATAGAAGATGGGAAATTTATGGATCCAATTGTTTCATGTGGTATGATGACTATCAGTTTTATTCTAATGTCTCCACTCTTCTAAGTAGTGAGTCCTTTGACTTTTGGTTAGTTCCTTTTCAATTTAAGCTATTTCTCAATTATAATTGTCCATCCTACCAATTTGAGACTCACTAGGACACAATGTTGTCTATCGTCAACTGAAATATGTACTCCTCTCAACTTAATTATAATCAAATAGTAAATGTATATGATCCACACGTTTGGACCAAATACATGTACGTTTTGCTTATACTTAGGTTTGGAGTATTATGTGTTTGACTTCGAAGAAAGTTTTTATAGCATTATAGGTATTTATAGAAAAGTAAAACGCAGAAGTTTAAAAGTTTAGATGTTAACTTATATGACAAGCTATTGTTTAAAAGACTTGAAACTATTGGAAAATCATTTTAACTTTTTCATAATCTTTAGATGCTTGTTAAAAATTAGCTTTGAGAGTTATTAATCATATGGCTAGACTTAGTTTCCTTGTGATATCTTATAAGGAAGACAATCTAATATAAGCCTTTCTTTGTGGTACAGCTTCTTGGAGGACTTCTTGCAGAAGCTTAATAAGTGGCATCGTTGTTGCGGTCTCTGCAGCCTTGTTGATAGTTTTCTAATTCTAGCTTTTACTTTATAATTTCTGATAGAATGCCGTGAATATGTTTAATTTGATTATTTATTTGTTTACTTTGTCAATGGGATTTGGTTTTTTGACAGATGTTTGGAGATGTACATGTGCTCTTGTAAATTTTCATGGTCTATTTTATAATATAATTTATTATTACTTTGTAATTTCTTGATTTGGCAGAGCTTTGAAATTAATATTGCGATATTACATGTATCTTTATGTTACCTGTATATTTATGAAACAACTGATACATAAACACTTACATGATAAACAAGTTTATTCAAATCGAATTAGCTATTGTAGTTATAGTGATTGCCAACTTTACATGATCCCTTTTCTTACATTATTTCCATAAAATTAACAAAATAAAGAATTTTGTATTAGGGAAGACATCTCAATGCGACCTAGTTGGGTTAAAAATAAAAAATGTTTTTGTACATCAAAAAATATTTCATATTGTTTGAGAATGAATGTCAATGATAGTTTATAAACAACAACAATACTCCTCAATCTAACGAGACACTTTTTTAACAAATGACAAAACCTTGAGGGCTTATTTTTTATTTATTTAAAACAAATGAAGTTCAGATGAATCCGCGACAATAAATTGAAAAGAACATAGTGCAAAGACTGGCGGTGACATAAAAGCCTTACCCAATATAAACAAAATACAACCAGACCATATGCTTAAAATGAAAAACAAACAACTTAACAAACAACCCTAAAGGGTATAGTATAGTAACCACAAATCACAATTCGGAGTAAAAATCCACGCACCAATGTACAATCCAGCGAGCCTTCGTACGAGCTCGAAACCAAATTGCAAAATAAGAAAGGTATGTATGTGAAAGTTTAGAACCTGAATCGAGATCTTCATGAAGGTGAGAGATTCCACCGCTAACACAGATACAAAACCCAACGCCTACAACCCAATGCGCTGCGACGCTAAGCATCCACACAATCATTTCAAGCCAAATCAACACTAAGGCAACCCATTGCCAATCGATATCAAAATCGACGGATGGTCAATCAACAGTGCTGAGCGCCACAAACACAATAACAGACCCTAACGTGTTTCGAAAATAACGAAAGCAACCCAGAACCAATCAAAAGCAAGATCAAGGGATGATCAATCAATAAACATGAGCACACAACCAAACTAGCACCAAACGAAGCCCAAATCAATTGGTGCTAGCACCAAACTAGCATCAACCAAACCGTGAGGGCTTACACAAAAACCTAAAATGGACAATGCCTCTTGATAGATCCTTTTGCCAATGTTTATCTTAATGGTTACGTTTGTTACAATTCCAAGTCAATTTTTTGTATCTATTTTTCTATAATATTTCTGCCAATTTTTTTTGGTCAAATATTTCTTTCTTAAGTTGAATGATTAATTTTTTTTTTTGAGTACAAAGCAAAAGATTTTTTATTTCATATTAAAATGATTTGATCTAAAATACCATCGTTATTTCATATTAAAATGATTCGTTCATCGATCATTTAGTACTTTATTAATGCAAAATTTAAGAAGTTGTCCACTCAACAATATTCTACATAGATTGTTCAACAAGTAAGCCAGAATATTGTTGGAGCATTTTCTCCTGACTCTTTTGAGGCTTCCCTAATCTTAATTATAATGACCAAGTCTTAGAAGTTAGAGATAAACTCAACATTAAACAAAAAACATTAGATCTCACTTTCAAAAGTTAAATAAAATGATGAGATGGGCAAATTTAAAGCACATATACACATCACACATTCTCAAAACGTTGGCGACGTCAAATACAATTACAACTTAAATATTTACTCTCCAACACAACCTTGGCCTAGTCTATTTCTCACGACATGCGCAAAATCAATGTTAAATGGCCGTAGAGATCCTTATCATTTGAACTAACTTTTCGGAGTGAGATTCAATTTCATTTAACACGAAAGATTGAAAAATTTCTTACTTTTTTTGAGGAAATTTTCTCTTACTTATACTAAACAATCTGAAAGATAGTCATATGTATAAATTGTTATACATATTGTATGGTCGTCACCCAAGAGTTGATTTTGCACACTTGCACATAAAATAAAGGGTTTTGCTAGAAGACACCTTTTATGAAGGTGTCTTTTAGCAAGTTATTCTATGAACATTTGTTAAAAGACACCAACTAATTTTTATGAAGGTGTCTTTTAGCAAAGTTATAACTAAAAAGTGGAAATTACACCTTGAGGTGTGGATTGCTAAAAGACACTTTCATGGGTGACTTCTAGCAAAACCCTAAAATAAAATAGTGCTAATTAAAAAAAAGAAGTCATTATTTGACCAAGTGATAATAAAAGTTCAAAATTTGTAACGTAGGTGACACATTCATTGCTTTTTATCTTCATCTTCTCTTCTGCTATACCAAAGAGACTATGAAGACATTTTATTTTGTTATGCTATGTGTTATCAGCTTCTTTGTTCTGGTCTTTCCAAATGGCTTTTTTGGCCTTGCAGATGATACTAATAGAGAAATAGGTTCCACATGTAAGAATGAAGAAAATACTACCGTCAATGAAAACATATTGCAAACCTTATTGAATTCTCTTGCTTCAAACGTGGTTGATCACCATGGATTTTACCAAACCAATGCAGGAGAAAACTCCAGCAGGATTTATGGTTCAATATTATGTAGAGGAGACATATCTGCTAACAATTGTTCTGATTGTGTCCTAAACTCCACAAGAGTTGCTTCAAATGTTTTTCCTAAGTGTAGAGATGTTATAGTTTTGTTTAGATGGTGTTTCCTACGCTATTCAAACGAGAGCTTCTTTGGAGACATGCAGGAAAGAACATTTACATATGACTTTGATGATATTGATGATCCTTCTGTGGTTTCACAAGGGTTACCTTTCATGAGTGGAGTAGCAGCTACAGCTTCAGAGAAATCATTAATGTTCCACACAGAAGTACTAAACTTCAATCAAAGTGAGAAGAGGTATGGAATGGCTCAGTGCACAAGAGATATCAGTAGAAAGGACTGCAAAAGGTGTCTGGATTCTCAGCTGATTGACATCAGAACAATTAGAAATAATAGAAGATGGGAAATTTATGGATCCAATTGTTTCATGTGGTATGATGACTATCAGTTTTATGCTAATGTATCCTTTCTTCCAAGTGGTGAGTCCTTTGACTTTTGGTTAGTTCTTTTTAAATATAAGCTATTCCTCTATTATAATTGTTTATCCTACCAATTTAAGATTCACAAGGACACATGTTGTCTATCCTCAACTGAAATATGCACTACTCTCAACTTAAATATAAGCAAAAAATACATTTATCTGGATCACATATAGACAGGTTAATTACTTGCGGAACAAGATACTTGTACGTTTTGCTTTTATTTAAGTAGAGAGGAGTATCTATTTAACTTATAAGAATATCTTTATTGGATAATGTGTATTTATATAGGAGTTAAATGCAGAAGCTTAAAGTTAAGATGTTAACTTACATGAGAAGCTATTATTAAAAGACTTGAAATTACTGGAAATCATTTTAACTTTTTTTCCTTGTGATGTCTAATAAGGAAGTCAAGCTAATATAAGTTTTGCTCTGTGGTACAGCTGCATGGAGGCCTTCTTCTTGGAGAAGCTTAGGAGCGGTTGCGGTCTCGGCAGCCTTGTTGATAGTTTTCTAATTCTAGTTTCAATTATTTATTTATTTTTACTTTGTCAATGAGATTTGGTTTTAGGAATGGAGATGTATATTTGCAACTGCAAATTGTCATTGTCTATTTTATAACTTATTACTTTGTAATTTCTTGATTTGGTGGCTTTGTAATTAACATGGGAATGTTACATGTATCTTTGAAGTAAAAATGGAGAAAATTCCTCTGTAGCATAAAGAGTAAAATTTGCAGCTGTTTTCAAATTATCATATAAGTAAATAGAATGTTACACATGACTGAAGAAAGAGTAAAAATATGGAAATGCATTACATAAAAAAATTTGAGATAATTGAAAAAAATGTAAGATTCTTTTGTTAATATGTTTGTTAATTCTTTACTGACGTGAAAGGCCATTGGTTCCTGTTTATACGTGTTAGAGGCTTGAAACACAATGTTTCTCAAAATATTTTAAAGGCCAGATATATCCAAAGGTCTTTTAAGTTTTTCGTTTTTACCAAGCTAAAAGTTTGGCAAGTTTTAATTAGTTTCTGAAACGTTGCCACGTTATTAAAGCATGATGATGCGACCACTAACTTGCGAAATAGACCCAAAACTCAGCGTTTCGCCCTACCAGCGTGTATAACTTTGTCTTTCTCTTCGAATCACTCATTTTTCACCTAAATTGAAAACCCTAAACTCCATTGTTCCCCAAATTAAAATCTCAGAACTTCAATTCCAGTTTTCCATGGCCTCATTTCCCCTAATAATGTATGAATTACAACGTAACCAACAAGATAAACATTATTAACCTTAGTGATTGTCAACTTTACATATGAGTGGTAACTTTTCTTACGTTATTTCCATAAATTTAATAATATAAAGAATTATGTATTAGGTAAGACATGTCATTGCGACCAAATTGGGTTAAAAATAAAAATGTGTCCGTAAACCAAAAGGTTATCAGTATTGCTTGAGATTTAAGGTCAATGACAGTTTATAAACAACAATTATACTCTTCAAATTCAACAAGATGTCTTTTAACAAATGACAAAAACGAGAGGGTTTACACACAAACCCATAGTGAACAATACCTCCCGACTCCTTTTGCCATATCTTAATGGTTACGCGCGTTTGTTAAAATTCCAAGTCATTTTTTTTTTGTTTTTATAATATTTCTTCCATTTCTTTTTTGGTCAAATATTTCTGCCTTTCTTAAGTTGAATGACTAGCTTCTTTTCCCACACAAAATATATCATGTAAGCAAAACATTTTATTTCAAATATAATAGCATTGTTATTTTTCAGTTTTTTGACTATTGATTCGTTCATCGATCATTTGGCGCTTTATTAATGCTAAATTTAAGAAGTTATCCACTCCACATAATTTTACATAGATTATTCAAGAAGTAAGCCAGAACTTTGGTCATTTGAGCCTTCCCTAATTTTAGTTATAATAATAATCAATTCCTAGAAGTTAGAGATAAACTCAACATTCAACAAAATCTTAAATAGGTTAAGAGGTTTCATCCCACTTTCAAAAGTTAACTCAAAGGACAAGGATGTCCATTTTACAAGCACATTCAGCAAAATGTTAAATGGACATTGCCATTTATTTTAGGAAATGGAGAAGATTTCAACTCATATACACATTGCACATTCTCTAAAGGTTGGCAATGTGAAATGGTCTTGAAGAACCTTATCATTTGAACTAGCTTTTTGAAGTGAGATCCAAATTTATTTAACACGATAAATTGGAAAATTTCTCTTATTTATACTAAATAATCTGAGAGATAGTCATATATATAAATTATTATGCATATTGTATGGTTGTCACCAAAGAGTTGACTTTTCACATAAAATATAATAGTGCTAATTAAAAAGAAATGTCATTATTTGACCAACTGATAAATATTCGAAATTTGCAACGTAGGTGACACACTCATTGCTTTTGATCTTCCTCTTCTTTTCTGCTATACCAAAAAGACTATGAAGACATTTTATTTAGTTGTACTATGTGTTATCAGCTTCTTTGTTCTGCCCTTTGGTTTTGCTGATGACACTAATAGAGAAATAGGTTCGATATGTAATAAAGCTGATAATACAGTCAATGAACACATATTCCAAACCTTATTGGATTCTCTTGCTTCAAACGTGGTTGATCACCATGGATTTTACCAAACCATTGCAGGAGAAAACTCCAGCAGGGTTTATGGTTCAATACTATGCAGAGGAGACATATCTTCTAACAATTGTTCTGTTTGTGCTCTGAACTCTACAAGAGTGGCTTCAAATGATTGTCCTACGAATAGAGATGTTACAGTTTGGTTTAGTTGGTGTTTCCTACGCTATTCGGACGAGAATTTCTTCGGAGACATGCATGGAATAACAAATGCATTCACAAATGTCACTGATATTGACGACCCTTCGTTGGTTTCACAAGGGTTACCTTTCATGAGTGGAGTAGCAGCTACAGCTTCAGAGAAATCATTAATGTTCCACACAGAAGTACTGAACTTCAATCAAAGTGAGAAGAGGTATGGAATGGCTCAGTGCACAAGAGATATCAGTAGACAGGACTGCAGAAGGTGCCTGGATGATCAACTGTTTAATTTCAGAGCTACAATTGGAAATAAAAGAAGATGGAAAATTTATGGACCCAATTGTTTCATGTGGTATAATGACTATCAATTTTATGCTAATGTATCCACTCTTCAAAGTGGTGAGTCCTTTGACTTTTGATTAGTTCTTTTCAAAATATGCTATTTATCAATTATAATCGCCTATCCTACCGATTTGATATTCATTACGACACAATATTGTCTATCCTCAACTAAAATATGTACTCCTCTCTACTTGAATATAAACCAAAAATACATGTATCTTGTCCACATTTAGACAAGTTACATGGTGAACCAGATACAAGGACTTTTTGCATTTATTTAAGTCGAGAGGAGTATGTATAGAGAACTTAAAGACGGAGGTTTAAGAGATAAAATGTTAACTTGTATGACAAGCTATTGTTTGAAATATTATTGAATGATCATTTTTTTTCCGTCTATCTATAGATTCTTGTTGAAGGGTAGCTAAGATATAGTAATATTGCTAGACTTAGTTTCGTTGTGATATATGTAATAAGGAAGACAGTCTAATATAAGATTTGCTTTGTGTACAGTTGCTTGGAAGCCTTCTTCTTGCAGAAGCTTGGTGACAGTTGCGCTCTCGGTAGCCTTGTTGATAGTTATCTAATAATTATTACTTCTATTTATGGTTTCTGATAGGATGCCTTGAACAATAAGTTAATATTTTTTTTTTTTACTGTCAATGGGATTTGGTTTTTGACAGAAGTTTCAGGAATGGAGATGTATTTGTGTACATGTAAATTTTCATTTTTCATGGTCTATATTATAATTTATTACTTTGTAATTTCTTGATTTGGTAGCCTTGTTTGTAATTAATAGTGTGCCGTTTAACTTGGTATTAAAGTTCAACTTTTGTAATCCAGAAGTCCTAGCTCAACTGGCAAAAATGCCGAAATTTTTAGGCCGGATGCCATGACCGGAATTCGAACCCCGATACCTCCACTTATGTGTGTGAGTTTATAATGGCTTTGCCATTTCGTCTATCTACCAAAGAAAAAAAAAGTTCAACTTTTGTAGAATATACACTCATTGGTTCTAATCTTCCACAAGCTCTACCTAAGAGACTAAGAACTATGCAGACATTATATTTTGTTATGCTATGTGTTATCAACTTCTTTGTTTTGGTCTTTTCAAATGGCTTGTTTTGATACTAAGGAACACATTTATTCCTACTGCGGATTAGTTGATCATGAAAACAAAATCCAGAACAATATAAGAATATTATTGGATTCTCTTGCTTCAAACGTTGTGGATCACCGCGGGTTTTACCAAACCGATGTAGGAGACAAGGCCGACAAGCTTTATGGTACAATATTATGTAGAGGGGGCATATCTGATATGCTAAAAATTGTTTTGATTGTGCTCTTAATTCTACAGAGTTGCCTCAAGTGATTGTTCTATGAAGTACTATGTTTCAATCTGGTTCAAATGGTGTTTCCTACACTATTTAAATGATAGCTTCTTTGGTACATTAGCTAGAGTCAATCACAAATGACAAAACTGGTGACAATGAAGTGCTACTCTTCATGAGTGGAGTAGCAGCAGCAGCTTCAGTGAATTCATTCATGTTCCACACAGAAGTACTGAACATGAATCAAAGTTAGAAGAGGTATGGCATGGTTCAATGCACTAAGAAAACCTCATTTTATGTGAACTCTGATTCCAATAAGTCATACATAGCATATGACGGTCTATCTTTGACCAAAAAATTCAAAAAGTCCAATATGTTTGGTCAAAATTTTGACCAAATAAATTTGACTTTTTATATAATTTTGCTTATTTTATAGTATGGGTTTGTCTAACATGTGCAACATTGCATATGTTAAAATTACTAAAAATAGTAAATTTTTATTGAAAATAAATAATTATTTATTAAAAAGTTATGTATTTAATACAAAATATATAAGTTCCAATGCAAAGTTACTATTTAAAACTTTTTAACATGTGTAAATTTGAACATGATAGAAAAACCCTTATAGTATTAAGGAAAGAGTACTATATTGCTGACACTCATGAACATTGATATATTATTTTATCCAATATATCTTGAAAGAGAGTTAGAGAGAGAAAATTCATTTATAATTTATAAAAGGTTTGTGCTAACAACTTGTTAAGAAGACAAAAGTAGAAATAATTGACGAGTTTAATAAAATAAAAGTCAATTTTAAAGTTTTACGGTGAATGCACAATTTCTAAGATAAGTCTTTCTCATTAAACTTCTGATTACGTGTCCTCATTAGTTTGCAAATTATATATAAGATGAACTCAAATGAACATTATTTTGAAATTTTAAAACATTAAAAACTATATGATTATCATGAACTCATTTCATACATTTTCCCTGATATTATGAATTCTTGATCTGAATCACTTAGTACGGTGATTGACCAGCAATGTTACCAGGGGGATCATAATTGCAAGTAACAAATGTGCCTCCATTATCACATTTCATTTGCCACATCCAAGACGTAGTGATTTTTCCCATATCACCTGGGTATAATGAAGACATTCACCACCAACACATGAGTTATCATAGTGATCATAGTGTGGCTCCTCCTCCACCCAAAGCTTCACTGCTTCCGTGCCACTCATGTAGCCGGTACTCACCGCAATATTCTCCCCATAACGGCCACCATTATTGGAGGGGATCGGTTTACAATCCTTGCGTTGATTAGCATAGTTCTGTGCAAATGCAGCAACTTTGTTGTCCCAAACAATGTTTGGAATTTTAATAGTAATGGCTGATCTTGCTTGGTTGTGGGCGTTCACGTAGTCTGCTGGTAAGTCTTGGTCAAGAGCAACGTGACTATCCATAATGAGTAGTAAACCCAACAAGCACAATATTAGAGAAAATGAACCCATTTGGCTTATTTCTATAAATTTCAGAATGCTAAATGGTTCTTGTAGTTATTTGATGAAAATTGTTGAGGCTCTAGTGTTGTATTTATACAGATTTTAACATTAAATTTTGTGAGAGAGATCCTCTTCCAATTTTTTTTTTTTGGTAAGAGAGATTATTTTTCATTTTAAAAAAGAAATTCTATGATTAGAAAAACTTGGCTCTAAGTATCTTTGGTTCCACTTTTGAATGATATAGAATTGATTCAAGATCTTTGACCAAAAAAAAAAAATTTCTAGATTGTAGAGTTGACTAGAATAAAGTTGCCTTTAGCACTATAATAATTTTTTCATAATTTAAAGATACGTAGAACTAATTTGGAGTTTTTACATCTAGAGGTTTTTCTTTTTTGGTAGGAGTATAAACGTTATTTTTTGCAAGCCAAGAAATTAATTTATAGTAGATAACTTATAAGTTCGTCTGATAAAAAAACTCAGTTTGATAACAGTCTTTTCACAACAAGCTTATCGCTTATTTTACGAGCTTTTAGCTTATTTTCCAGACGCTATTTCAGAAGACTGTGTTTGGTAACATAAATAAGCTATCTTATAAGCTTGTTATGATTTTTTTTCATAAAAATGACAAGTTTGAATATATATTCTTCAGTGCAATGGTAACTCTTAAATTGCTTTATATCCGTTGCTCTTTATATTTTAATAATAATACATAAAAAATACATTAAATTAATAATATTAAATCATTAAATTATAAACACTTAAATATAAATTAATATAAATTTAACTATAAACTAAGAATGTCCTTTTATGTCTTTTCAAAAACAAAATGTTTCTGAAAATATTTTAAAAGCCAAATACATCCAAAGGTTTTTAAGTTTTTTCGTTTTTCCCAAGCTTGGCAAGTTTCAATTAGTTTCTGAAACGTTGCAACATTGTCCTTTCTGTCGGTCGTCTTTGATTAAGCATGATGATGTAACCATTAATTTGCTAAGCGTTTTGCCTTGCCAGCGTGTATAACATTATCTTTCTCTTTGAATCATTCATTTTCCCCCTAAATTGAAAACCCTAAGCTCCATTGTTCCCCAATTTAAAATCTCAGAACTTCAATTCCAGTTTTCCATGGCCTTTTTCTAGATTACCCTTTCTAAATTTGTGGGTAAGTTACCCCCGCTAATGTGGACGAATCAAAATGAACAATTTTGAACTACATTAATTACATTTTCCGTATATAATTACATTTTACATATTTTGAATATATTTTTGTTATTTACATGCCCACCCTATATTCAATTAATGTGTCTTTATGTTTTAAATAAAAAAATCTAATGAAATCTTTTGTTACCTCATTTCAATTGTTTAGGCATATTTTATTCTTTTTTTCTCTACTGTTTTTTTTTTGTTTCATCTCTTTTTTTTCTCACAAAATTCATTATTTTTCTACCCTAGAAAGATCTAAAAAAAAATAGTATAAACTTTATTTTCTTTTACAACAGTTGGACTATACATTGCCTTTTTGTTCAAAAAAAGATTATACATTCCCTTATACCAAAAATAATTGCCCATCTTACCGATTTGATATTCACTACGACACAATATTGTCTATCCTCAACTGAAATATGTACTCCTCTGGATTCGAATACAAGCCAAAATTACACGTATCTTGTCCACAGTTAGACAAGTTACATGGTGAACCAGATACATGTACTTTTTGCGTTTATTTAAATCGAGAGGAGTATGTATAACTTATAAGAAAGTCATTATTGGAGAATAAGTATTTATAGAGAAGTTAAACACGGAGGTTTAAGAGATAAAATGTTAACTTATACGACAAGCTATTGTTTAAAGACTTGAAATATTATTGGATGATAATTTTTTCTATCTATAGTTTCCTTGTGATATATGTAGTAAGGAAGACAGTCTAATATAAGATTTGCTTTGTGGCACAGTTGCTTGGAAGCCTTCTTCTTGCAGAAGCTTAGTAGCAGTTGCGGTCTCGGTAGCCTTGCTGATAGTTATCTAATAATTATAACTTCTATTTTATGGTTTCTGATAGAATGCCATGAACAATAAGTTAATATATATAGTTTTTACTTTGTCAATGGGATTTGATTTTTGACAGTAGTTTCAGAAATGGAGATGTATTTGTGCACTTGTAAATTTTCATTTTTCATGGTCTTGTAATTTCTTGATTCGGTAGCTTTGTAATTAATATTGGGATCTTACATGCATCTTTGTGGTAAATATGGAGGAAATTCCGATCCGTAGCAGAAAGAGTAAAATTTGCAGCTGTTTTTCAATTATCATAAGTAAATAGAAGTTGGCTATTAGGCACATAAGTGGAGAAAGAGTAAAAATATGGAAATGAATTGTCTAGAAAAATGTCTGTGGGCAAGTATTGTTATATATTTTGCTATGCTGTGTGTTATCAACTTCTTTGTTTTGGTCTTTTCAAATGGCTTGTTTTGATACTAAGGAACACATTTGTTCCTACTGTGGATTAGTTGATTATGAAGACAATCCAGAACAATGTGAGAAGATTATTGGATTCGATTGCTTCAAACGTTGTGGATCACCGCGGGTTTTACCAAACCGATGTAGGAGTCAAGGCCGACAAGCTTTATGGTACAATATTTTGTAGAGGGGCGTATCTGCTAAAAATTGTTTTGATTGTGCTCTTAATTCTACCAGAGTTGCCTCAAGTGATTGTTCTATGAAATACTTCTTGAGTTAGCTTTAAAGCCTATATAGGAGTTTATTTCAACGGTAAAACTGTTATTTAAAAGACTCAAATTCACTGCAAGATCATTTTTACTTTTCTCTAACCATAAATTCTTTGTTGAAAATTTTACTCAAGCTAGCTCTGAGATATTGTAAAACTAATATTGCGAATCTATGCAACGAGGAAAAGTTTGTTAAAAAATAATCTACTTCAGTTGTTTATTTTGTTCAGTTATTGAGCAACAACGACGTTTATTTAACATTAAATCACGTTACCACAATCAACACTTTGAAACTTTCCAATGATATCACAAAGAATCAATTTCAACCTATTTACGACTATTTTAAAAAATAACATTGGAAAGTGAAATAAGTTTAAAATCACCTAAAATTTTAGGCTTTTTCTTCTTTGGAATGAGACAAATTTACTTATAATTAAAGTAGCTTGAATTTCCACTACCATTGAGAACAGCGGCGGAGCCAAGATTTTTATGTTTGAGTAAAATTTTGACTGTAAATTCACACGTGACATAACATATAAATAGTCATAAATTGAAATAAAATAGACTCGTCATTTTATCGATAAAACTACAATTTAAAACAAGAGAGATGAAACATAACCTACAAATAGTGTGCTAAATAAAATTAGAAGGTAAATGCCCTTTCTGAGACCTCTTTGTGGTGAATGTTCGATTAATATCAACATCATCAAATGACTTGAATATCTCCTGCTTTGTGTAACATATCATCAAGTAATTGGACTACACATCGTTGATCTTGTTGGTAACAATTATTTCTCACGGGCTTATAAGATTATTTTACTAGTGGACTTCCAACTTTTGTTGATATTGGTAATAACTTTGGTGCACCCACTATTGTTGAAGATCCACAATTTAGAAGTTAAAATCTAATTTATTATGCCCTGTTGTAAAAGTGATTGTAAGTCTTTTAGGTATGAAGAGAGTGTAAGTTGTAACTTGATATTATGTCATTTTATCTAACAAGCTATTATGAATAGTGATTCAAATTTTGTTACCATATATTAAATGAGCAATGGAGTATAGATAGATTTTGATTTCTATGAGTATTGAGTATTTTTGCGAGTATTGAGTATTGCTTTGGGTGAATGGTATAATAGTTCATAGTTAGGGAGAATTATTCTAGTTAAGTCACTTCAATAATTTATTCTAAAAATTGATTATAGTAATCAATTTCAAATTCCAATGATATTGATTACAATATTTTATTATATTGATTAAACTAATTTTAGTGGTAATTTTATGAATGATTCTTTTTTAGAATTTATAGCAGAATAGAAAATATAATAAATAAAATAAAACAATGCTAAGTTTTAGTGACAGCCGAAACCGTAGGTAGAAGTCCATAATGTTTTTAAAATGGTCTCTTTAGAATTACCTACGTTTTGTCTGTAGGTAAAGGTGGAAAACATGCAATGACAACTATTTAGCAATGATAGACAGATTTAGCTACGGAAATTTGCCCTATAGTGACGGATTTTGGCTGTCACTATAAGTCAAATTTCTTGTAGTGATATAAAGAAAGTATATGGATTGAGCCCATGCGTGTGCCCGAGCTAGTTGGGTGGTAAATCCGCCCCTGATTGAGAATCTTCAAAGCAAAAAAGTCATATCCTTATAATTGTTGATAAAATAAAGATGGCATTACGTCTCGACCTTGGATATCACGAAGATTTAAATTCTTACAGCAAAGTAAACCTCATTTTTTGTGAACTTTGCTTCCAATAAGTCACGCATAGAATCTGAGAGTGTATCTTTGACAAAAAAAATCCATAAAGTCAAATGTAATTGGTTAAAATTTTGAATAAATATATTTAACCTTTTTATATCATTTTGCTTATATTATGTTAAGGAAAAAGTATAATGCTAAATTCATGAACATCGGTGCATTATTTTATCCAATTTATTTTGAGAGTCTGAGAGAGAGAAAATTCATTTATAATTTATAAAATGGTTATACTAACAAGTTTCAAGGACATAACAAATGTTTCAAGGGCATTTGTTAAAAAGATAGAAGTAAAAATAATTGATGAGTTTAATGAAACAAAAATCAATTTTAAAGTTTCAATGTAATGAATGTACAAAAATAAAGTTTTCTCATCAGACTTTTTATTAAATGTCATAAGCATTTCCCTTTATAAAATGGACACATCTACGGTGAAGTCAGCAAACTGACTTTTTTTGAAAAAGTTATTTTGTTTAACTAATAGTATAGTTTTAATGCTATGTCACAAGGAGAGTTTGCCTTCTTCATACTTTTCTAGTGTTCTTCATTCCATGGTGTTCTTAAGAAAGTTGAAAAATTGGTTGTTGCTGCTGCTGCCAACTAGTACATGACTCATCTGTTATGAAACCTGTTTCTGGTTTAGCCTCAGTTTACGTATATGAAATTGAAACAGAAGACCAAGTGAAACATAATGATTTAGCTGCATATTTTACATCCCAAGACAGGGAACAGAACTAGTGTCGCTTTCATCAAACGGAACTAGGGCAGAAACAAATTGCAGGAATATACCATATTTCTAAAAATTAAGTGAACTGTGTGTCCTAGCAGTTAAGCTAGTATGAATAAAAAATACTACTATAAGCAACAACATTCTTAATTAAGTGAACAAGATCTGCCTTATTTTCTGCTATAGCATTGATCCCATGTTGTCTGTCATAACCTCCCGCACCCATGAAAGTGTCGTTGAAAGCCTTTCTCAATGGCCATAGGGTTAACTTCACCAGAAAAGTCATGCAACTTCACCATAAAATTTTCCTTATAAAATACCATGACTTATAAGCCTAATCAACGGTACTAGTTTGCAAATTATATATAAGATGAACTCAAATGAACATTATTTTGAAATTTTAAAACAATAAAAACTATATAATTATCAGGAACTCAATTCATACATTTTCGCTGATATTATTAATTCTTGATATGAATCACTTAGTATGGTAATTGGCCAGGAATGTTACCAGGAGGATAATAATTGCAAGTAACAAATGTGCCACCATTATCACATTTCACTTTGCCACATCCAAGACGCAGTGATTTTTTCCAAACCACCTGAGTATAATAGTGGCATTCATGACCATCAATACATGAGTTAGCATAGTGATTAAAGTATGGTTCTTCATCCACCCACAACTTCACTGCTTCCGTGCCACTCTTGTAGCCGGTGCTCACCGCAATATTCTCCCCATAACGGCCACCATTATTGGAGGGGATCGATTTACAATCCTTGCGTTGATTAGCATAGTTCTGTGCAAACGCAGCAATATCGTTGTCCCAAACAATGTTTGGAATTTTAACGGAGGTAATGGCTGATCTTGCTTTGTTGTGAGCCTTCACGTAGTCTGCTGGTGAGTCTTGGGCATGTGCAACGTGACTACTCATAATGAGTGTTAAACCTAACAAGCATAATAGAGAGAATGAACACATTTTGGTTCTTAGTAGTAATTACTTTCAGAATGCTAAATGGTTTTGTTGTTGTTTGATGAAAATTGGTGGGGCTATAGTGATGTATTTATACAAATTCTTAAACATGAAAATGTAGTAATTGAGTAGGTTATTATTATTTTCAAAAAGGAAATTGTGTCTATGATCAGGAAAACTTCTTTTTCATCAATTTTTACTTAATTCCCATGGTGGATTAGAGTAAGTATCTTTGGTTTTAATTTTTGGATGATATACGATTGATTCTAGATCTTTGACCAAAAGATATATTCTAGATTTGTAGAATTGATTTAAAATATCTTTGATTTGAAGATATATTCTACCAAATTGATTCTAACTTGAACACTGATTCTAAGATATCATTTATTCTAAAGAGGGTGTATTAAATTGAGATTTCGAAGGATTTTAAAAGACTTTTTGGTTATAGAAAAATCTTGAGGTATTCAATCAAGATTTTAAAAGATTGGAAATAATTGGTCGTATTTAATTAGGATTTTCATGATTTTTTTAAAGAGACCAACAAAATCCATTTTTCACAACTTAAAAATTGTGTTTTGGTATTCAAACAATGTAAAGATTTCAATGGATTACTCAATAGAAAGGATTTTGTGAGACTTTTTAGTTGAAGATTTTAAAACTAACAATCTCATACAAAGATATGGGATTTCTTGAAACTCTTTTTACTTCCATTATATGTTTTTTCTTTGAGTATCATTATGTCATGTATGATTTTTTTCCCTAGATTTATTTTGTGATTCTCGTCGTTTTTATTTTCTTAATTGACGAAGTGGTTG
>Ga0315914_1000344_pt1 | contig 54092 bp, 22 predicted proteins | sample MpolenodulesMG_FD_203920 | JGI IMG/M metagenome (GOLD analysis project Ga0315914, IMG submission 203920) | Medicago polymorpha root nodule microbial communities from Los Angeles, California, United States - elongated nodules | ecosystem: Host-associated > Plants > Roots > Nodule | place: USA...
CCCCTCCTCCCAACCTAAGTCAAACATATCAGCCACCGAAATTAACTTATTTGTCGCTAAATCAAATAAACGACCAAACCTCCTACGTAAGGGAACATCTCCTATCCAATTATCAAACCAAAAAAAAGTGTTTTTGCCATCTCCTAATACTCTCGACACCCTCGCACCAAACCAACCCCCCTCATCTCCCACTTCCCCATCCCTAATCTTCGCTATCTCCCTCCACCAAGAAGAACCACTCCGGCCCCCAACCTCCAACCTCCCTGCCTCCTCACCATACCGCGCCACCAACACTCTATACCAAAAACTCCCTCTGTCCTCCAACAACCTCCAACACCATTTACCTAACAAAGCAAGATTAAACTCCCTCAACCGTCTCACCCCCAACCCTCCACACTCCTTAGACAAACAAACAGAGCTCCAAGCAATCCAGGAAATTTTCCTGTTATCCTCACACCCTCCCCAAAAAAAAATTTAAACATAGATTCAAGAGTAGAGATTATACCCGACGGAGCCTTGAAGAAGGAAAGAGTATAGACAGGAAGCGAGGTCAGGACATACTTGAGAAGGACCAAACGACCCCCAAATGAGAGAAAGCGACTCTGCCACCCCGATAATCTAGATTTTATTACATTCATCACTGGTTCCCAAAAAGATAACCTCCGAGGATCACCACCAATCGAAAGACCAAGATACAAGAATGGTATTTTACCGACCTTACAGTTTAAAATGGACGCCGCCTCTATTAACCACGAATCCCCAATATTAACACCAACCAGTAAACTCTTATGGAAATTCACTTTGAGACCTGACATATCTGCAAACAGTGTCAACACCGCCCTTAATGCTCGAACATTGGCCCCACTCTTCGTTCCCACCAGCAACGTATCATCCGCAAACTACAAATGGGACACCACAACCGAATTTGAATTACCCACCTCATAACCCGTGTACAAATTATTATCTACCACAGACTTCATCAATACATTCAATCCCTCCGCTGCTAATAAGAAAAGAAAAGGCGAAAGAGGGTCACCCTGACGCAGACCCCTCTTTAACGGAAATTTACAAGTTGGGATTCCATTAACTAAAATAGAGGCCGTTGCCGTAGTGATACACTCCTTCATCCACTTTCTCCATAGCACCGGAAACGCCATTTTGTGCATCACTACATCGAGATATCCCCAGTCAACCGAGTCGTACGCTTTTTCAAAGTCAACTTTAAAGAGCAATAACTCCTTCTTTGTTTTACGAGCCTCGTCCACCACCTCATTAGCTATCAGGATGCCATCTAAAATTTGTCTGTCCTTCACAAAAGTTGACTGAGTATCAGATATCACCTTTCCAATCACCATACGCAACCGATTAGATAGTACTTTGGACAAAATTTTATACAGGCACCCCACCAAGGAAATAGGTCGGAATTCATTTAATCTCTGAGGACTATCAACCTTTGGGATAAGGGCGATAAAAGTATTATTGATGCCGCGAGTCAATCTTCCATTCCGGTGAAAATCTGAGATAAAACGCATGACATCACCTTTTAACTGATCCCAAAAATCTTTTATGAAACCAAAATGAACTCCATCCGGGCCCGGGCTTTTAAAACTCTCACAATCCCAGACAGCCGCTTTAACCTCAGCCTCTGTAAAAGGCTTTATGAGAGTCGTTCCTTCGGCAGTAGTTAAAGTATTAAAGGATAGATTCTCAGCCCCTGGCCTTGCTACAATCGGCGCCTCAAAATGATCTCTGAAATGAGAAAAAACCGCGTTCCGAATAGGCTGAACTCCTTCCACCAAGGTACCATTCACCACTAGAGAAACGATAGCATTCCTTCTCCGACGACGAACAAGATCCGAGTGGAAATACTTTGAATTTTCATCCCCATCCTTCAACCACCGGATTCGGGACTGCTGCCAACTGATACTAGCACTCGCACGGGACAGACAGTGAATGTCATTAGTTATGGACCGCATTTCTTGTATTTCCCCTTCAGACAACGCGCCCGCTTCCCCACCTTCATCTAACTCGGACAGACGATGTTTTAGAACATCAATCCTTCCAGAAATATTCTTTGTATGAATTGAGTGACATTCCTTTAACGCCACTTTGATCTGTTTCAGCTTCTCACGAAGGACGTAACCGCCCCACCCCTCAACTTGAAAGGACTGCCATTTTTCTATCACAAACTTCTTGTAGCCCTGCGAATATGTGTTTTTTATATATACTAATTTGAGAGGATCAGAACAGTGTCCACTGATTAAAATGGTGGGGGTTGTCTGCAGAAAACACTTCGACGCTCAAGTCAGTATGTAAACAATATAGTATAAGAATAGAAGAGGCGGTAGATCCTACCTTGGAGGACTGTTTGAATCCTCTTATGAATGTGAAGAAAGAAATCCTTCAAATGATGGTAGGATGTCGTTGGTTGACAATTATAGAAGGTGGATTTTGTATCCGTCAAGCTTTACGTATCAAATGGGAATGATGGTATGAATGTTATGAGCACACCTCCCTACTAAGTCGATGTGCAAGCAACTTGGTTCGGATTTGAGTGGATTGAACCTAGTTTTAAATCAAGGACGGACGAACAAAACCTTTTGAACATGTCCACGTGAGCATAGCTCAATTGGTAATGACAATGCATAATATATGTACAAGGTTTGGGGTTCGAATCCCGGACATCATATAAAAAAACCTTTTGAACATATATCTTCTTTTTTTTTTGACAAAACCTTTTGAACATATAGTATTTCTTATATATATTATTAAAAAAACACTAACAAGTTTCATGATTCCTTCCTTCAAATAAAAGTTTCATGATGTGAGTGCATCAACATCTAGATCCTAGCATTCATGTGAATAACGAACGTTGTTTGACCACTATGGTCAACAACTTGTTAAAAATAAAACCACGGTCAACTACAAAATATTAAGGTCCTTAAGCACATAATTATTATTATTTTTTATATATTTTTATTTTGTTTAATAGACTAAATAATAGTAACCATTGAAAATTTACATATAAATAAAAAAAAAGTCGAAGTTTGAACTTCATCATGATCTTTTATAAAAAAATTTAGATCATAATATTTATATTAGAACATATTTTATTCTTTAAAAAAAATTGACTCAATTTATTTTAACTAAATTCTTTGAAGAATAGATAACTATGAATTGATATCCAGCAAAAATAAAATGAAGAAATTATGTTGTCATTCAAAAATAAAAATAGTAATTAGGTTCTCAAGAAATACAAAGAAATTATTTTTTATTTAAAGAACGAAGAAATTATGTTGTTACTAGTAATTAGGTTTTTAAGAATCTCCTTGTAAAAAAATACTTTTAAAAGGAAACGGTTCTTAAGTTTTTTTTTTTTTTTTGAAAGACGTATATTTGTTAGACGTATTCTTGAAAATTTCAATAACTTTTATCTACAATTTATTTTGAATAGTTTGATTTTGAGGTAGAATAATTCTTGTTCAGACTTTATTTACTTTTCGATCGAACTCTGGATTACTTGAAGCCTTTTTTTCCTAAAAGTCAAAGGGTTGAATTTTTTCAAGTATTTGTTCCAGACTAGACCGTCGTTCACATAGACATCACAACAAGCATAAAGCACAAAAGGCCCGCCGATCCAATAGAGGTGTCAACGAGGGGTGCACGAGAAGCTCCAAGCGGCTTACGACACATAAGCACGCTCTGAAGCAATCTCCGCCATCAAACCCTTCACTAACGGTTTCTGAAGATGACGTCACAGATTACGGAGACGGTTCTCGACCTATTCGCATATATAAGTGTGCCCTTGCGTCACCATTTTTTTAGCACAAAATCCACCTCTTTCTTTCACTGACTTGAGTGTTGGAGTACGAACTTGCTTGCAGACCTCATTCTCATCCGCCCTAGAAAGATGCGCTCCTTCACGCCGAAACTTCGTTCTCCACCGCGATGAATCCATTTCTACCGGAGAACCACCACCAACAATTCTTTGTGCTGCACTAGACAAGACAAGTTTTTATGTTCAATAATTAATTATGTTGATTTTGTTATATTATTTCTTGGCATGTCATGTTTACGTCCCGTCCCTAATACACTATGCACATCTTTCTTCTTCTTCTTTTTTTTAATAAAAAAGGGTGTGTGGTGTTGTGTGTGTTAATCGTCAAAGGATCCTAGTAATTTGGAGTTTAATTGGGAGATGACTAAAGTCTGGTAAAAAAAATTCAACACAAAAATTGAACTTGGGTTCTCCTAAACGGCTTGTCATTTGTTGGAAATCACTAACTACTTGAGTTCAATCATCTGATTAAATGGCTAATGGTTTAATAATGTCCCTGTTGTAACATACTAGTGGTTTGAACGTAGAGATATTTGATGTGAACTTCATGTTTGAACTTGGATCACAATATTTTCTCCTTCTCGCTTGTGTGAGTATTTGAATGTGTTAGCCGATGGACCAATCGTTGGTCTATATGGAAAGCGAGAGTATGCACTAGAGGGAGGGTGAATAGTGTTTTAAAATATTTTTTGAGTTTAGCAAAAGTGTGATTAGAAAACGATTTGACTTATTGGATTTGTGCACGATTACGATAACAAAAATATAAAGACATTGATAATACACTAAGATTTATTATTTAATTGAGAGATTCAATGGTCAAATCTTACTACAATCAAATATCAATATTTCACAATACAATTCACAAAACTAGACAAACTCAAACCAAACCTAATTGGAATAAAACAAGTTAACACTTAGGAACACAAGTATATGAACTTAATGAATTGAAACTTAATTGAATTTCGATTGTGATAAAATGACTTTAAAAAAAGAATCTTGATTCAAATAACTAAGATTATGTTAACAATTAAAATACGATCACAATCAAATCAACTAGCTACAATTATTAAAATTCATATACTATAATTAATGGGAAATTAAAGAGGAAAGGGAAAAGAAAAGACACTGGGAGTATAATAGTTCCCCCTTTCGTCCTCGCTTCGAGCTACGTCTATTCTTCTTGATAGAAAACGTTTTTATCAAGGACTTCCACTGTTGTTGAAATTTGATTACAATGTTGTGATTACAAGAATTTCCTCAATTACCCTAATTTTCAATTCCTATGTAACCACAACCCCCAATCTTCAAGTAACCCTTGAAATTGGAGATTCTCCAAGTCTTCGAATCCTCAAACTCACATGCAATCCTTAAAGCTCTACACCTCGAACTCTTCTTTGCTATGTCCAGAGTTTGGATCCTCTTGAATTTAAGAAGATTAGAAAGAATCCCCAATCTACTTGGAGGTGGAATGAAATCACTCAATTCTCTTTGGACCCTTGATTTCCAATCAAGTTCCTTGAATGAAACCAATTTACAATCATGTAGCACTCTAGCAATCTACGACACAAAGACCATAAAGATTCTTAGAAAAGGTGTTTAATCTGAAGAAACTAGTGGAAAAGAGGTTTGAAGACTTAAGAGAGATAGTTGCAATTGATTCAGTAAATTAAGGGGTTGAGAGGATAAAGCTATATGTAGAAATCAGTGGAAGTGTAAAAATTTTCACAAAAACAACGTATGATTTGATTCGTTAAATGTCTGATTCGCTTCAAACATGTAGAAACAGGCAATCTAGAAGTGTGAAGATTGATACGAATCAAGCTAAGTTTGAATCAAAACAAATTTCACCAGATGAAGATTGATACGATTCAAAGATGTGTGAATCGATTCAACACTTCAAAAAATAAGCCCAGAGAAAAAAAATGATAGAAATCAAGGAATATTGATTCAACTCACGTATGATACGATTCAAAAGATCATGAATCGAATCAAACTACATGAAACTCAAGAATCAATGGTAGAGAGAATGATTGATACGAATCAACCATATCTGAATCGATTCAAGCATGTTTTCAAAAAAGTTTGTATCACAAAGGGGAACAAAAAGCCACAATGGACATCTAAGAACCTTATGACAAATGATTGCTAGGTGCTTTGATAGTTTCTAGGCTATAACTAACATTTGATAAGTATTAACAACAACCTAACTAATAAAACATCATCAAGAAACTAGCAACCTAACGAACATCATCAAAACAAAATGTCATACACTAAGGGCAACTTCACCGATAGCAAAATATAATAAAATGTTATATTTAATTATAAATTTACATTCATGTTTAAATTAAATGGGGTGCATTCTTTAAACTATTAGTATTAGTATTGGTTTAGTAGTCTTTTTCTAAAAAGAAATCGGTCTTTTTTAAATATAATATGAATATGGAATTATAAAAATATAAACTTTTATTAATGATATAATAGTACTCAAAAAGAAATTAATATTATTCTAATAATTAATTATAATATTTTAAATAATTAATGATTATATTATTAAGGTTTTTTTTTATCATTTGCAAATTTGCACATGTTAAGAATTTTGAAGTAGTAAGTTTGTTTTTAAACTTGTGCATTTTACATTAAATATACAAATTTTTAATAATTGATTGTTGTTTTTCAATAAAAACATGCTACTTTTAGTTCATTTAACATGTGCAATATTGCACATGTTAGACAAACCCTATTATTATTTATGATATTGACGTTCACAGAGACCCCAACGAAATTTAACACAAGTGATTGGTGTGTAATGTATGTAAGTCTTGTAAAACTTAAACACCAATATTACTTTGTACTCACAAATATGTGTTATCATATAAATATTTTTGATTTTGATAACTTCTGTTCATTAGAATTATGGCTAAAATATGGTTTTGGTCCCTGCAAATATGCCTCATATTGGTTTTAGTTCCTGTAGTTTTTTTTGTTGTTTTTGGTCCCTGCAAATATGTCTCGTTTTGGTTTTGGTCCCTGGCCCCATTTTTGTGATGATTTGCACACGTGGCACATGATGACTGAACCCATTTATTAGAAAAATAGTCCCTGCAAAATCTTTTGATTTTTAAAAAGGCCCCTGCAAAATATTTTACTTTTGAAAAATAGTCCCTCCAGGGACTATTTTGGAGGGACTATTTTCAAAAACAAAATATTTTGCAGGGACCAAAAACAAAAAAAAATAATTACAGGGACTAAAACCAAAACGAGACATATTTGCCGGGACCAAAACCATATTTTAGCCTAGAATTATTCATATTTGAGATACACTGCACTCTAAATACGAAAGTCTAACTTTTTCACTAGACCTAATCTCGCTGGTCAGCGTAATTTTTTTTCTTTTCAAAAGGTTGTTGGTCAACCGAATTTTTATATCTCTAAAGGAATTTGATTTGATATCAATAATTGAATGTAAATTAATTGAATGATAACACTCTTTTTAATATAATTGTGATAAGTGTGAGGTGTATTAGAAGTCTCGTATTGTTTGAAAAAGTGGAGGTTGAAACAATATAAAAGTGAGATGATCCATAAACTCATTGTCTTAAGGTCTTGGATAAAGTTGTGATGTCCAACTCACGTGTGTGGTCGCTCTTGGCCTAATACGGATGATCTCCCGGACTTCCGTCATGATCCAACGATGAATGGTTTGATTGATTTCTTGCATCAAAAGTCTTCTTGACAATGGTCGTTAGGTTGCGTGTTTTGTTGAGTGTGGCCAACGACGGTACAAATGCAATTGTATGTAAATGAAAAAACTTTCGCTTGAGGGAAAACATAATGAATGAAACAACTCACATTTAAGTGTGAGGTGAGTTCACATATTATTTAGAAAAGTTGAGGCGGTACACAAGTGAGATGACCCATAAACATAATGTTTTAAAATTTTGAGTAAATATGTGATGTCCAAGTCACTTATATAGTTGTTCTTGATCTATTGTAGATGTTCTTAGCCCAAATTGACGTGAGATAACCCTTAAAACATAAAAAGTAAACACATAAGCAACATATATTTAGTGATGTTCAATATTTGACTAATCCAAAATACATTAGTCCTCGTGAGCTTAGCTTTGTTGATAAGAACAATGCATAAGGGTTCGAACCCCGACCACCAAAAAAAAATCCAAAATACATTAAACAAATAAAGATAATAATCTATTAAACAATTAATGAATAATCTTGTAATAAATTATTATAAAATCAAAATTCCATTTTTTCAATCAAAAGTTATTCATTGCTCTTTAAAGTACACTCACGCCAAATCTAGTAGAGATATTAAATAGAAATATCCGTCAAAAAGATATTGAATGAAAATAAAACTTTTTTTTCGGAATGAAATTGGAAACCAAACTTTAATTTTAACAAAAGCGAGATATTTGCCATACAAAAAAAGCAAAAGAGAAGATATTTAACATGCTAAAATATAATTGCACACAATCTTTTATAAAAATCACATTAATTATAATAATATCTTAAATTCAGCATAATCTTTAGTCATAAGTGAAAAGCTTTAGAAAACAAAAAATAAAAGACAAAACAAAAAAATAATTTGTTCTTTTCTTCTGTCATAAGATTGAGAGAGAAAATAAAAAATAATAATTTTTTTTGTGTATATATAAGAAGAAGCTTGGGTGGTGGAAGAGTGAGGAAACAGTGTTGTGAAAGAGAAACAAAGAAACTCTCTTTCTTTCTCTCTGCACAATTTTCGAGTAGTGTTATTTTTTTAATAAAAAATTAATTAATTTTTTTTATATAAAAACCGAGCAGAAAATTCTTTTACAGCGTTCTTTTTTTCCCGGGAAAAAAATTAACAGCTCCGCCATGGACGGAACCGGTAATCGAAATCCACCACCGACTTCCACCGTCGGAGACAATTCTCCACCGCCGGAGCCATCACCGGAGAGTCTCCGTCATGTCAACCGTATGATCAACAGCAACCATTACACCTCACCTTCTCGAACAATCTACTCCGATAGGTTCATTCCGAGTAGATCTGCTTCGAAATTCGCTTTGTTTGATATCAATACTCCGACGGAAGGACGCGATGATAGTTCCAGCGCTTATACGACTCTTCTGAGAACGGCGTTGTTTGGACCGGATGTTGCAGGTCCGGTTACGCCGGAGAAAACGGACTCGCCGTCGATGACATTGCCGAATAGGAATATTTTTAGGTATAAGACGGAGACGAGACAGTCCATGCACTCGCTTTCGCCGTTTATGGATGATGATTTTGTTCCTGGTGTTAATCATAGTCCGGTTAAGGCTCCTAGGAAGGTTCCTCGATCGCCGTATAAGGTGAATTTCATAAAAAAATAATCTTTTTTTATTTTCTTTGATTTTTGTTTGAATGTTGTTGATTTAGGGTTTTGATTTTGATATAGGTTTTGGATGCACCTGCTTTGCAAGATGATTTTTATCTGAATCTGGTAGATTGGTCTTCACACAATGTGTTGGCTGTTGGTTTGGGTAACTGTGTTTATCTCTGGAATGCTTGTAGCAGCAAGGTGAGTTTTTTATCAGATGATTTGTGTGGTTGATTTCAAAATTTTCAATTTTTATGTGATTATGAGCTAGATGGTGTTTGGCTAGGAAGATTGTAACCTGAAAGTTTTTTTTTTTTTTAATTGATTTATTTGATTTTGATATGGTTTATGCAGGTAACTAAATTATGTGATTTGGGTGTTGATGATTGTGTTTGTTCTGTTGGTTGGGCTCAACGCGGTACTCATCTTGCTGTTGGAACTAACAATGGTAAAGTTCAGGTAAGAGTTTATGTGCTAAATGTTGATCATAAATTAGGGTTTCCTAATGAGTGTGTTTGATTGTATTTGTGGCAATTAGAGGTTTCTTTACTTTTTTTTTTATTTGCTCTGATTTTCTTCTTGGGTTTTCCCATGTCTGTTTTATTTTGCTTCCATATATTGTTCTTCTATTTCCAATTTGAAAGGAATATTTTTTCCTCTTTGGGATGGACTCTGCATTGGAATGATAACAGCATGTGTTATCTTACATTCTGAATAAGTGTTATAGCCATTTTTATCATTCTATATGTGGTGGATTAACTGCTATTACTGATACTGAAACCCTAATTATTTGGTAAGCACGCCATTTTCCTGATGACAGGGAGCTTCCTGTTCCTGGGTAGACTCTTAGACAGTTATATACCTTCTATATATGTCGTAACATACATAAGGCATATAAAAGGGTATATTATAATACATTTAATGAATTTAATGTTTGATTATGCAATTATGTATACTGATACAATTATATGTTTTGATAGTTTTCCTTGATTAGCTCTTGTCGTGTATTTGCCGTGATGAGCTCTTGTCGTGTATTTGCCGTGATGAGCTCTTGTCGTGTTGCTGTGTATTTGTCGTGATGTGACGTGTTGTGTCGTGTTGTGCCGTGTCGTGTTGTGCATTATGTCTATATTCATTCTGCGTCGTGTTGTGCATTGTGTCTATATTAATGCCGTGTCATGCATTATGTCTATATTCATTCTGTGTCGTGCATTATGTCTATATTCATTCTGTGTCGTGTTGTGCATTGTGTCTATATTAATGCCGTGCCGTGTTGTGTTGCGTTGTGTTGTGCATTGTGTCTATATTCCTCCTGTGTCGTGTTGTGCATTGCGTCTATATTAATGCGTGTCGTGTTGTGTATTATGTCTATATTAATGTTGTTTCGTGTTGTGTATTATGTCTATTAATTGTTTATATCTGAACTTCATGACACTTTACTCTTCTTGATCATCAAAGTTCTGTTACTATAAACTTGGGTCAATGGTGAACCATATACCAGCTAACACATCTGGCATTTAATTTTATAATATTCACATGATTATAAGTTTCAATTATGTTTTGATTCTCGGACATGTTGCTTTGTATAGGTTTCACAATTAACCCATGTGGCGCATGTCTCTCACATATGTCCCATGTGGCACTCATGTTTCGATGTCAATCCCATTGGGTTAAAAAAATTTAGTCAATACTTCGATACTAATTGATGTGGACTAGAACCAATCTTAAACGCCAATATGATAAGAGGGGAGAGAGTCAGAGTCTTTATGATAATTCACCACTCGAACCAGCTGATGTGTGACTCATGCTTCTGTTAACTAATCATTTAATGAAATAGTTAATTAATTTATTGGTTCTGTACTGTTTTTTGCTGGAAGAAAAAAAATGAGACGGTTTTTGTATTACTTGTATAATCTGTCAGCTCAACTCAGTACCTCTGAGGTTCTACCAGATCTAGGAAATGCAGCCTTTTAATAAAAGCGGGTCTAGGCAACTTAGGATATGGTTTTGGCAACTGGTACTAGCTTGATAGCTATCTACTGATATAGTCTATACTCTTTAGGCATGCTCTATATTTGACTTTTAACGCAGAACACTTAATTTGCTTGCTTGATTGAATCTTAACTGATCCATAAACCATACACATTTTCCCTCAAGAGTGTGAATAGGATTACCCTGTTTTCATTCTACCATAGGTATTATAGAAAGTGCATCACTTCCATCTTAATCTTTTTCCTTTGGACTGCCTTCCCCATGAAAAGTTGGTATTTAGTTGATCTCTGCTTAACTGCTCTGCTCTGTGGTATCAAAATATGAAATATGTCTATTTTCCCATTGCATCCCTGGAACTTGCGAAGTCTACTTATTCTTTTTTTTAGGGAAACTTTATGCTCTCTGTTTCTATGCTGCAAATTAACTCATGCCTTGTTTTTTACTATATCCATGTAGATTTGGGATGCAGCAAGATGCAAGAAGATAAGATCAATGGAGGGCCATCGGTTACGTGTCGGGGCCTTGGCCTGGAGTTCATCTCTTTTGTCTTCTGGTGGACGGGATAAGAATATTTATCAACGAGATATACGCACACAAGAAGATTTTGTTAGTAAACTGTCAGGACACAAATCAGAGGTTAGATATAGTTCTATTTCTTAGCTTCATCACTTTACGTGCTATTCATCATGATTTTGATTTTGATTTTTTATTTTTCGAAGGTTTGTGGACTGAAGTGGTCATATGATAACCGTGAGTTGGCATCTGGAGGAAATGACAACAAAGTATGCAATCACAAACTTAATGATTTATCTGAAGTATCCAACTGCACTATTATTCTTTTCTTCTCCTGCACTGAAACTCACTCAATTCATATTGTTGCAGTTGTTTGTTTGGAATCAACACTCAACCCAGCCTGTCCTCAAGTACTGTGAGCACACAGCAGCTGTTAAAGCTATTGCATGGTCTCCTCATCTTCATGGACTTCTTGCATCTGGAGGAGGAACTGCAGATAGATGTATTCGTTTCTGGAATACAACCACAAACTCACACCTAAGCTGTATGGACACTGGAAGTCAGGTAAGAGTACTTCTTAACTGGTTTATATTTTCATACAAATGCACTGTATTTCAAAATTTGCTGTAATTTGGCGCCGCTGGTTATTGGCCTTATATAGTTGTTGTCTAGTTGCTAGGAAACTTATATTTAATTTGTTGGAAGGGAAGGGGGAATGCCACTTCCCCCAAACACCTTCCCCTCTCATATTTTGCTCACTTTACACACGCATTTTATGTGGTGCTATGAAATCATTCCTTACTTTATCATATGTAGAGTTACTCAGACATCACTGGGAAAATGGCTCCAGTCTAGTTTTCTTACTCTATTAAAAGGTTGTAAAAAAATCCTAAATAAAACTAAAGCAGATCTTAGTTCTAGCTGGTTACCATTCATAACTGCAAAAGTTAGATTATTGAAGTTCTTTTTCAGTTCATAAGTTTCAGAATATATGGTATTTGCCTTCACATATGGAGAGAAGGATAAATAGGTCTTCTCTGCTCTTTCTCTTTCTTAACACAAATCAAATGATTTTTAATCTATATATTTTGCAGGTTTGCAATCTTGTCTGGTCCAAAAATGTCAATGAACTAGTAAGCACACATGGCTACTCCCAGAACCAGATAATTGTTTGGAGATACCCCACTATGTCAAAGGTACAAAGTGTCTTCTGTGATAAAGTGTATGTCTTTTGTTATCACCTAAGTTAAACAAGTTTTACCATCCTTTTTTGTCCTTTGATGCAGCTGGCGACTCTTACCGGCCATACTTATAGGGTTCTCTATCTTGCCATCTCTCCAGATGGACAGGTATTTCAGTTCTTTCACCTAATCCTCATTCTAGATTACTGAGTATGTATGACAGAAAATATTTCTATGCTATATTCCTGATTGTGATGAGTACTATTTCAGACTATTGTAACTGGAGCTGGAGATGAAACGCTTAGGTTCTGGAATGTTTTCCCTTCCCCTAAATCACAGGTAAAGTATTCATTAAATGATGGTGAATAATCTTGTCCCATCCATTGGCCCTGCCAGTTTAGGTTTTTGAATATTAGTCTTTTATTCCTGGAAATATGACTCGAGTCTGGTGATTAGGTTACATTAATTCACTTCACTAGTTTTCTAGAAGGGCTGCGGTATCATTTTCTTTTCTTGTCTATTTTTGTTGTTTGAGAGACTTTTAATTATAAGTTGCTTTGCATTCATGAAGATGTACCATTCACTGTTTTATTTTTATTTATTTTATGTTAGTCTCATGAAAGAGACCGAGTATACAAGAAATATTATCTCTTGCTCATAAAGTTTGCCTTACATATCTCATGTGTGAGATTTATCAAATGTCAATTACCTACATAACCAAATGAAAAATTTAAATGCCTACTTTCAAATTCATCAGTTTATATTTGGATATACAAGTTTTATTGATGGTTAAACATTTGGATATATATAAGTTTTATTGATGGTTAAACAACGAAGTACCCCTACCAACCTCTTTATGACTAAATTGGTATTTGGATGGGTGTGTGAGATATGTGGGGCAATTGCTATGTGTGTATAACATCATTGAGTATGGGAAGATATACTTGAATGTAATATAAACTGACTAGTCTTGTTAATTATTTCATTGTTTATATGTTAATTGACAAACGGATGTGACCAACAATGCAGAATACTGAAAGTGAAATCGGAGCATTATCTCTTGGAAGAACTACTATCAGGTGATTGATCCTGGCATTGCAGCCCAATCATGTGGCATATTTCTAAGTTTGGGTTGCTGTGTAGAACTAAATTTCAGAGCAGAGAACACCATGGTGGAAAAACCTTGAATATAAAAACACCACCAAAGTAGCATCTTTACCAACTGGGAGAGCCTTGGAGGGAGCTATAAAAGTTTTGATATGGCTGCCGGTGATATCTATTCCTGCATTCATGTGTAATCTCATTTCATATTGAAAAGATGATAACAAATGGGTAATTTATTGTCTTGGACTTATACAATGCATTGATGGAGTTGTAGCCAAGTTTTTTTATTACTCTTTTTTTTTTGTTCTTTTTGATAGTGCTCTCCTGCATTATTTATAATTTTAAGATGCGTTAACAGGGAAAACATCCTTAACAAACTTGTATATAATTATTTTTCCTTCACTGTGGTGACGTGGTGTCAATGCTTTCTTTATATCAATACTTCTTTTTTCTTCCCCTCACAAAAACTTCTGAGTTCTGATTGTGCATTTAAGTTTCTTTGAAATCATGGTTTCAATGCTATGCTATCAACTTATGTTATGACTCGACAAGAAAATTTTATCTTTTGAACCGGATCAGAGGTGGTGAGCTTTTTACCTCTCACCTAAACTAAAATGCTGAATGGATGATCTACCAAACTAATGTAGAATGAGACATTGGTTTTATTTCAAGCACCTTTGTTTATTAAGAAAAATATTCTGCTGACACATGATTGTATTTTACATCTTTGAAGACCTTTCGCAACACACAAGCTCCACCTATATGTGATATGTCCCTCTGCAAGTCCCAATCTCCACTTGATTACCTTTCTGTGCCAAATAAGAGGCATAATTCATAAACACCAGCTTCGCTGTAGGGTTTCATGGTAAGGTAGGACCCTGACTGAGGGGTATGGATTACTTCAACTTACAATTATAGTCACTGATATAAGAATAAAGTACTCCAAAAATAGTAAATGAGAATAAATTGTTTATATAATTTTTTAGTTTCCAAAATTTTACAAAATTATATTTTTGACTTCCTTTGGAAAGTGAGTTCATTTCCAACTTTTGAAATATATCATTTTTGTCTTTTTTTAAAAAATATTTTAAAAAAGAAAAGATAAGTTGCAGTCCTCTTTCATCACATAAAAAATAAAAAAGTTGTGGTCCTCCTATTAAACATTAGAGATATGGGTCATGGGTTAAGAGTTAGGACTAGATTTCGGTGATAGAAAATGACATTTCAAAAACCGGGAAAGAAAACATGTAGCTTTTCAAATGAGACTAAAAAATCTTTATAAATTATTGGACGATCAACAATATATCTAAACTGAACTTTATCTATTGGACATTTATTAGGATCCTTTAGCTATACATACTGAAAAATCTTCTGCTGATGATACGTGTTTGTACATATCTATTTTCTGTCTCTTTAAAAAATGAAAGCTTGCTACTTTTTTATTTCCCTATAATTGAAGCAGTTAAACTCCATCCCTGCAATGATCTCTACTAATTATTTAATAGAAGCATCCCTACCAATCGAAATAGAATCCATATGTCGCAACCCACAATCTCCAGTTATGGGTCCCTTCACAACTCCCCAACTTGATTTATACCTTCCTTTCTTTGCCAAATAATCCGCATAAACGTCATTTCACCATAAACGTGTTGGACAATTCTCCTCTACGCGAACAACAATTGATATGTATATCATTAATTGATATTATTCATTTTACGTGAACAATCCATTTTAGATATTAAAATGAGTAATGTCAACTTTTGATAAAAGCCTCTTGAACTTAGTTCAGGTGATAGGAACATTAAATAATATATGTAGGGGCTGGAGTTCGAACCCCGGACACCTCACTTATTCACCGGTGAATTTATAGACACTAGTATACTTGACAAAAAAACTTTTGATAAAAATAAATAAAAATCAATGACAACATTATAAGCACATGCATAATAAATTGGATTTTGCTTTACAGAATGACAAAAATCCCAACAAAATTATTTACAGATGCAAGCGCAAGGCTAAATTAAACTGCAACATGACATGGAATTTTCAAACCGGTGAATATAAGTTACTATTATACAAAAGGCTAAAACATCTTCAAAACTACAACAACGCAATAAGCTTGGCTGACAGTATCTTGAAAAGTGTAAGAAAAATCTCATGATAATATTCAATTAATGCCGTTGAGCCAAGGAAGACCAAATCAACAAGTGAATTATGTTGCTACTCCTTTGATCGCCAAATGGTGTTTTGTCTACCCTGCTTCTGCTACTTAGTTCCAGCAACAGGCATCATTGAACAGAACTAGTCCCTGTGACCCAACACATAGACATTGATGTCAATAAACATCTATATCCAGAAACTTGAATTAAGAGTGTGAACATGAACACAGTTAAATGTCCTCATGCATACATTTGGTCCAAATCACATTTCGTTTGAGTACAATTGTGGATATTTGCGGTAGTTAAAAGTCAAATGGTGTTGGTAGCATGATTTATAAAGAATGAAAGCAAAAATGATTAAGAATTGTGTGTCTGTTTGAATATAAATATTGATATATGTAGAATCTTATTAAAATTATAAAAAAAAATGCAACAACTGCCAAAACGGTATACACAATAAACAAGCAGAATATCATCTTGAAACTCAGGATAAATGGCATGGTAGTGATAGGCTTCAGCTCAACATGGTTGAATTCAATCATCTCGTTGGCCTCTTGGGTATGTTGCAAACTTGCAACCATAGGTTTGCTTATGTAATCATGAACCAGGAAACATAAAAGCGATTGGAGTTGAGAGCTACAACTAAGAGGTTAATGTGTGTGCATTATGGAGTCTTATCATTACTGTAGCTATATGAGTCTAAGCAAAACTGCCTGAGTTTACATAAAAGCGATTGTAGGCGAATTAAGTCAATTTTGATACCTAAAATCATAAACTTGAAGGATTCTATGATTTAACTCAATAATTTGACACCATGGCTATCATGATTTAGAAAAAGGGGTTCGTTTCTAACCAAAAGCAAATGTATTATTCACATCCTAATTCCAATAATTACCCAAATGTCAAATGTATCATTAGAACATTAAATAATTTAACTACCACTTTCATCTGAAACCTTGGCAATGACCTTTGCAGTAGTCCCTATATTAAAGAAATGCAAAAAATATACCCTTGACCTGTGATTCTATGGGTCTCTTTAGTCCCTTCTGTTTAGGGTCCCCATTAGTGGTAATGACGGTGCCTTATATGCCATGTTAAATGCCAGTTGGCGTCTAAAAAATACAAACCCAGTTCCTTTCTGAAGACTTGATCAGTAGTAACGAGTGTTAGTCCATGTGGCATTAAATGTGCCAAACAAGCATATGTGTCTTACTACTTATCGATCTTATTAATCTTAGCATAGCGGATAGCCACTATTGTGAAGACTAAAGGGTAATCACACTTGATAATTATAATTAACTTTGGTCATTTGCTACTAACATTAAAAATCAACACCCTAATACCTTAACTACTAACTGAACAGAGAAAAACAAAGAAAACCAACAGAACAGAGAAGAACATAGCAGTCTCCTTCACATGCAGAAGAAGGTAAGAAAACCAACAGCAACACAGAGAAGAACAGCTTCGTAACTTGGTGCAGAAGGAGACACAGCTTTGTAGCTTTGTGCAGGGAAATAAAGCTTAGTACAGGGAGAACAAAGTGTCGCAACGAAGGAGAACTATTTTTTGTAACCAGAAGAAATATGTTCTCGAATACAAATAAATAAACTGGCAACTTAAAAAAGAGAAATGATATTTGTACAACCACTTTTGTGACAACTTTCTCTCTCATACTCACATTATGTTTTTACTTTCTCTCTATTGCTTTGGTTTTTGTGTCAATACCTCTTTTTCTTTGTAAAATTATGGTTGTCCCAAAAGTTGTCAATCAAATGGTTGTTCAAATAACACAACTCCTTAAAAAAACACGCATTGACCAGAATACCCTAAAATTAAACAGAGCAGTTTAAAAATAAGGGTATTTGTGAGATTTAACCCTAGACGGCAGACGGGAAAGAGTGACTGCGCAGCCTCAAATACCGTTACTGCTGAACACAGGTTGCAGGAATAAGGGGTTGCAGCGTATGTCGTCTCCACTATCCTGTTATCACGCACGATTGCACCGCTACTGGCAACATAGCCAACTTACTACTAACAAAGACCCCTAAATGGCATGACCAGTGCGACAAATAAATTCACAGGTCAGGGACATATTTTTTCAGGTTTCCTTTGTGTAGAGATTAATGTGAAAGTGTGTGCCAAGGCTGTGGATGAAAATGGCAGTTCATTGAATGTTAAACGCCTTAATATACACATGATAGGAGTTAAATAGCCATGCAACTCTTCTCATTCTAAGTAAAAATATTCAGCAGAAATAGAACATTCTTTACTTGAATAAGAGCAAGCTTAAAACAAGTTATCCATGCACAGTGGTTTTCACACTCATATTGACAATGGAGAATAAAGGGTTAGGAAGACAAGAGACAATACATACACAAGTGTCAAAAAGGGTTGTAGATAACAGGGATTGTTTTCCTAAAAGCTAAAGGTTGCCAATATGAAGATCGTCTAAGGACACAGGTGACTTCACCAAATAAAATTTTACACAAATCTCTACTCAAACACCTTCACATGTCTCCTGCTAGACTGTTGGACCAATAAACTAATGATGACTGTCATGACCCTATAATTTTATGCAATCTAAAGAAGCTAAGAGATGTGTTATCAGCTAAATAAACTAGAGACCTATATTAGCTTGAATTGAATAACCATACACAAAATTCTATCAAAATGGTAACAGAAAAACTAGCATGCAATGAGTAACTGACAGTGAGGCATATTCCAAAGAACAACATACTATATAAGCCTCTGTAATTATATATGGCACATCATGAGAGTTTACTTACCAGTACTTTATCAACCCGTCCCAGCCACATGTCGCTACTTTGCTCTGTTCCAGAGGATGCCACTGGCAACCAATGGTAACGCCTTCATGACACTTGAGAGTTCTAAAGACTTTGCAACTCTTCCAATCCCAGAACCAACACTTACCCTCACCATCTCCCGACATGACAAAACGTCCATCCGGCGAAAAATTGACCTGACAAGCATATCCAGCAACAATGTGTCCAGCAAACCTCTTCTTTTTGTTAAGTTGAAACTTCTCCCTTGTGCTATAAATAAGAATCTGGTTATCCAAGCTCTGCGCGGCGAGCCAATTCGCATTGGGGTGAAGCGAAATGGAAGGCATAGAATGCATATGTGGCTCACTAATATACTTTATAACCACGGGAATACCATACTCCCATACCCTGAGGGATTTGTCATCACTAGAAGTAACAAATCTCCTATTGTTATCGACAAAAGTAATGGTATTGACAGCCCCTAAATGCTGATCATACTCTTGAGTTATCTGCCCTGTATTCATATCCCACTGAACAATCTTCTTATCACTCATACCAGCCAACAAAACATTCTGTTTATCCTCATCCGGGTTAAGCTTCACAACATAAGGGATCTTCCCAGTGGAAAACGTTGATATAACCTGCCCCGTTTCGGTATCCCAATACTTAATATTCTTATCATAACCAGCACTCAAAAACTTTGTGCCATCATTAGTAAAACAAATATCCCTAACAGCTTTGGAATGACCCATGTAAGTCCTCATACATTTACCAGTATTGAAAACATCCCAAATCTTAACCTTAGTATCCATACCAGCTGAGAGAATCAAATGACCCGAATTAGGAAAAAACCTAATCGCAGAAACCCCTTTCGTATGTCCACTCCAAGTATGCACCAATCTCTTCGGTATATAACAATGATCATTACTCGCCTTAGCATCTTTCGGAGGCGCAATCCAAGACCTACCTTGATAATCCCTTTCCTCTTTCCCATGAAAAGTACTCTTATCCTTAACAGCCTCAACTTTTTCACCACCAAAACCACTTTTATCTTCGCCTTTCTTCTTGGCGTGCTCCTCAGCGTATTTCTTCTGATCTTCCGTTAACTCTCCTTGTAAACCTTCCTTCTTCCCAGCCCAAGGACTCTTCTTATTCTTCAATAACCATGCCTCAGAAGCTGGATTCTCAATCTCAACACCCTCTTCGTCGTTGTTATTTTCGTCTTCATCATCATTCTCTTCTTTCTTCTTAAGGGATTCAATTTTCCTCTTCTTCTGTTCGCGGTGTGGGATATTGTAAACAGAAGCAGCGTTATTTTTCTGCAAAGCATCGAAATCACCGATGTAATTCGATGCAGAAGGATCAGCAGCGTAACCGAATTTTAAAAAGGTGTTATGCTGTTCATCGAAGAGGAAAGGTTCAATATTAGCGTCTTCGACAAAACCAAGTTTGTGGTTACGCATACCTTGGGCTAAACCGTCTTTAGCGTAAGGGTGAGATGGGCCTTGGATGGGGGCCCAGAGCTGGTCGTAGGTAGGGTTGAAGGCTACGAGGTGTTGAGTTGGGTCGATGGGTTTGGAGAGGGTTTTGGGGTCGGCAACGGTTAGGGCAAGCATGGTGTCGTCGACTTTGGGGGCGGCAGAACGGGATGGGAGGAGACGGGGTGGAGAATTTTCCGGTGAATTAGGATTTTGAGTTGGTGAACCTGGATCGTTGTCGGAGTATTGGTTGAGTAGATCCATTGTTGTTGTGAATGTTAATTGAAAAAAGATGAAGCTTTTTAAATTGCTGCAAGAAGGTTTAAACAATCACTTGACAGATTTTTCAGAAGAAGAAGAAAACAACAAGTGGAGAGAAAAACCAACGCTTCATACAGTATTATCAATATCAATAATTAAAGATGAGTGACAAAGAACCAAATAGTATTATCTCTAAGTTCCAAGCAGTATTTCCTATTTAAATGAAATAATAAACTAACATGAAGCACAATAGGACCAAAACAGTACACAAAATTAAGCCCATAAGGCCACCATAGCCAAATAGTGGTGTCAGACTCTTGAAAGGAAACCCATCTCAATCAAAAGAACATTGAAACATATCAATCGATTCTACACAATAACTTTGATTCAATTCTACTCAAAAAATTCAAATAGTATTTTAAGTTAAATTTGGAGATTGTGCTTACGATTATATTGAGTAGAATTGAAGTTAAAATACTGGCCAAATTTGTTTTTGAGTAAACTTGGATCATCTACCTCCACTGCCCTATGAAAAAGAACCCAAGAACCCATTTCAGAAAACCCAGGGAAATGAGTAGTAAACTTGCATGATTTTTAGTTAACCAAAACATAATTCAAACAGAGCAAAATCTTTCTTAGTAACCAAAATCCGGATTTCAAAGAAAGAAAAAAATCAGGGTTTCAATAGCAATTTAAGGAAGAATGAGACTTACCCTTGAAGCTAAAGATGAACACGGCGTCTGTACCGTCTCCGACACGGAGGTTTTTAGAAACAACCGATTGGGTTTGATGTGGATTGAGAGAATTCGGAATTTGGGAAAGAAATTGAAATTAGGGTTCATCCGAATTTGGCTGAAAGGGTAAGGAGAGGTGAACCCAAATATTTTTGTCGTTTTAATTTTCAATTTTTTTTTTTTTATAGTTTTAATAAAATGGTTTCGTGGCAATTTAGGCTTAAAAAAAAGAAGCTTAAATGCAATTCGACCATACTATTTTTAATTTTGTTAACCTTTATATCCTTGTTTCTAAAACAACTTTTATGGATGACGTGAACTTAACTCAGTTGGTAGGGATATTGCATATTATATGCAAGGCAAGGGTTCGAACCTGGACACTCCACTTCTCCACAATTTAATTGTGTGAGCTCTAGCCACTAGACTACTTGACCAAAAAAAAAAAAACAACTTTTATGGTCTCCTGTTTTGAAAGTGTTTTGAAAGTCAACGATGGATGATGTGGCGTACTCATTAAACCTTCATCATACTCTCATTCCATGTCATTGATATCAAAATTAAATATAAAAATTTAATAATTATAATTTATAAAAATTCTTAAAATCAAATGTCTACATTGAAGAACCCTAATTTGTAAAATCTCCAAATTGAATTTCCTTCCTAAATCGAATAGGCATCTATCATGATTAGGTGGTGTTGTATAGTGAGTCGTTAGTCATGAAGCTGACTCTGAAGACGTTGAAAGAAAGCCATTTAGTTTCGTCTATCTTCCCAACATTCAGTTTTCACTTTTGCTAGTCCATGTATTATTAGATAATGGTCGTAATGGTGTCAGCCCTCTTCTTTTACCAAAAAAAAAAAGATAATGGCCGTAAAAAAGAGTATTGAAGACATACAAGGAAAAGATAATTACCCATGCAGACAATAATTGTTCATTCACAGTGCAAATGTTTTTATGAAATGATGGATACTTGATTCAATTTAGAAAGGAAATTCAATTCAGGAATTTTGCAAAATTAGGGTTCTTTAATTTCGACATTTAATTTTCAGATTTTTTGTAAGTTAAAATTATTAAATTTTCAATTTAATTTTAATATTAATGACATGGAAATGAAAGTATGATGAATGTTCCATGTCAACAATGTTATGTACGATTCACATCATTAATAAGCGCGTCACATCATCTAAAAAGAAGGGAGACTAAAAAATTTCATTGACTTTTAAAATAGGAGGACGAAAAAACTGGTTGGAAAAATAAGGGTATCAAAAGTAAACTAGACTGAAAATAAGGGGACCAAAATTGCATCTAAGCTTTAAAAAAATCTAGGGTTGCAATTTGATCAATTGGATTTTTAAAATAAGCTGGAAGAATTAGATTCATCCATATTTTTAAACGTATGGATTAAATTCAATCCATTAACATTTTTTTTATAGATGAATTTTATAGTGGATGAATTCGACGAATATGAATTTGGCCGATCAAAGTGCCGATTATACATAAACAACAATCAGAATCTCTCATATTTCACAAGTTGCAAATTTTTGCTTTTAAAAAAAACAAAAAAAAAGTAAAAAAAAAGATAAAACATATCAAATAAAATAAAAAAATACCACTAAAAAAAAATTAAAAAGCAAATAAAACTAATGCAAAAATTTTCTGATTTTTCAGAGAATGTGAAAAATTCAAAAAAAATAAAAAATGGGTTTAAACGATAAAATTTTAGATTTTGAGGGGCAGAGTCCCGTAAGAAGCCCATTCCACAAGAGTCTTGATTTTATTTTATTTTTACTTTCTAGCAAAGTTTCAGAGCAATCTGATCAAGTAGCAAAAAAACCTGATTTTTTATTGAGAACAATTAACAATGACCTAAAACAAAATGATGAGAGTTAGAAAGATTATTATGGTCCTTAAACTAGCTATCTAAGTTACAAACAAGCTCATAATTTGTGCTGATACAATTCAGATTATATAATCCGAACAATTTTCCCCCTAAATAAGGGTGTTAAGGGGTGTTCGGATTCTATAATCCGAAAAAAGCAAGGAACACGTCCTATTTTTTGGGGGTATTTGGATTATAAAATCCGAATTGGTGAAAAAGTCATTTTCCCACCCGAAAGCAAAGGGAAAACTCAATTCATATTATAAAATGCGAAAATCACAAAGCATTTTTGTAAAAAAAAATAAAAAATAGGGCGTGCGAGAAATTGGTAGGGTGGAAAAAGTAATAGTCTTCTATTTCTATGATGGGCTAAAATAGAAATATGAATAGTTAACCCTAGTTGATGAGTGTTATAAACATTCTGTTTCTAACACTCACTTGAGTGAAATCCATGTGGATACCACACAATGGAAATAGATATCACATAAAATTATAGAGTGCTAGAAAGAGAATGTTCCTAGTATCTTTCAACCCTAGTTTGAGTGTTATAAATAACAAGACAATAGTGAATCGGTTAGTTTCTAACATAATAAGTATGAGTTTAGTGTTATAATAACTCATCTTTAGGGACCTTCGTAATTTGCAAGGTAAATTAAGGGGATTAAAATAAAACGTCCACTGATTCCTGACTGATTTATGACGGAGTTATATTTTACTTTCTTAAATCCAATATAGGGCAAGTTATAAACGAATGATTTCTTTATTTAAATTCCAACAAAGACGAAGGGGAGTCAAGGATTCCTTAATCACCGTTAAACATCTGAATTATCTAAAATTAATCTTGCATTGGGCAGGATAATTAAAATCTGCAACCACTTCAAATCTTTTCTCTTATTTACTTTTCTAAATAAATTCTGCTAATTACCAAGTTGAACGACAATCCTTATAAAAACAATTAACTTACTACTTTATTACTTGTTACGATCTGGTAGACATACCTAAATTTTAAAGGAAAATGTTAACCAGTGTCCCATGACACTAGTTCGTGACACTAGTTAAGGAATTTTAAAAAGAAATGTTTTCTTGAAAATCGTGTATTTGACTTTTTTGAAATTTGAAAAAAATGTTGCTTTTAATGTTAACTTTGTTATTTCTTTCCATTTTTAATTGTTTAACTAGTGTTCGGGACACTGGTTAACATGACCCAATTTTATATCATTATGGATGGAGATGTGTTGTATAGGAAGCATTCTTCAAAGAGAAATGATATTTGAACAACCATTTTTGACAACTTTTGTGACAACTTTCTCTCTCATGCTCACATTATGTTTTTACTTTCTCTCTCTATTGCTTTGATTTTTGAGTCAATACATCATTTTCTTTATAAAATTTTGATTGTCACAAAAGTTGTCATCTAAATGGATGTTCAAATAACACAACTCTTCTTCAAATGCCTATGCATCTAGAAAAGTGGGTAACATTGAAGCTAATTTTTGAGCCCCATGCAACACTATTTTTTTAAGATTTAATAATAAGAGTGGGTAACATTGCGTTTTCTAGGGTTTGAAATCAAGTGTGTTCCAAACATATCTCCCTCAAAATATTAAATAGATGAGTCGTCTTCAAGCTAATTGGGTTCAATACTATGAAATACCAACTAGCACATCGTAACTTTTTTGAGCCACTGTGTAAATAAAAATGAAATTACACCATAAATGATTAGAGTATTGGTGGAATATTGTAACAGACGTCTCTTCCTGTTCTCCAATTAATGCGTTGCCACTATCTATTTGTACAACACACCACTACCTAATTATTTGTTTCCTATTGTTTTTGTCCATTTTCACTACATGACACACAGGCTAACACGCCTCTAATTATCAAAACAAGAATTAATAATTGATATAATATGAGTCAGATTATTATCTGACAAACAGTGTTCACAAGCATCGTTGTGATTATTGATGCAGTACAACAAAAGTTACATATTTAATTGGATATAAGTTATAACATAACAATATGGTGCGGATGAATATTTATTTATATGGACATTATTAACTTTCAATGTTAATTATATGCAGCATCCTTACGTATATGCATATTCTTATGTTGCTGGTTTCAGCTCTCAATTCATTCTTTTCTTAGGTCGCCCTATGAACAATTCTGTCTCCACCTCCTCGTCATGCACACTTTCTGTTATGAGTTCCATATCTTGTTGTTTATTTAAACAATCATTTTGTCCAATTCCACACTACAACAATGAAGTGAAGTCAGATATTTTCTTTTAATCAAGGTGAAAAACAAGGGAAAATTAAGCTTTTAATTATCTAGAAATTAAATATGTAACACTAACACTTCAATCGGAATAGAAGGTGTGTCAGGTGACAGACACTTGCGATTACATTTAATTTTATTTTTTTTAAAAAAAATTATTATAATGTCAACCTATTAGTGTTATGTTTGTGTTAATGTTTCATAATTAAAGAGACTAACCTGCTTGCATAAACGTTTATTTTCTTCAAGAAGGAACCTTTCCTGAATTAAGTTAGAGCAAAGAATAATGATAATTATACTAAGCAATCGAAAATAAATAAACAAATAAATTTAATGAAAGAAGAAACGTGCAATCGAAGAAGTAACATTGTTCGATACCTTTTCTTTTAGCTTTTCGATTTGCTCCTTGAACAATTGATTCTGAACATAAATAGCACCAAGTTCTTCAATTAGGTTTCTTGGTTATTCATTAATAACTAAAACTTAGCAAAACTTGATTGAATTGTACCTTTCTTGCCCTTATTTTGCTTAAGCCACGTTCGAGTTGATTTTCTATCTGTTGTAATTCGTCAATAGCACACGAACCCAATTCATCTCCCAACAGCTTCCTACAATACATGAAAATATCCAATAGAACATGAGAATAATCATTCATGCGTCTTTTTGTCTTCTCAATATGTAACAGTCAAAATGGAACCAAATTAAAGAAAGTTGGTACTAAAAACCTTTTGGAAAGTTCTAGGTGTTCCAACTTCTTTGTTGTGTCGATATCACATTCCTTTAGATGCTGCATGAAGAAAGAAAAAGGATAAAATTTCGTTAAAAGACGCATGTGATGTGATTTCCAACACAATCACTCACCAATAAACCAACGAATTATATATTCAGATGTGATTGCTAATTTTTTTAAGGCTAAACGATAATAGATAAATAAAAATGAGTACAATGGATACTTCAAGTGTCTAACCCATTGCAAGTCGAGTCTAAAAAAAACACAACAAAGGAAAAGAATAACATCATTTCACGTCTTTCAAATCATCTCAAATCTCAAACCAAAGCTAATTGTTGCCCCTTACTATAACCTACCAAAAGAGTAGAATCAAAAACAAGCCAAATAGATCGGGTGACATTGTCAATTGGCACCCGAACCAACAAAAGAAACTACCAAAATTTACGAGAGAAATTACACGTCACCTTAGGGTGTCTCGCAGACTCTAGCCCATACCTACAAAACACACAAATCAAGTTGCATTTACATATGGGATAACACAAGGACGTAGAAGGTTTATACAAGTCATAGTCTTATCTAACAAGAGAAAGCAAAAACCATTGATGGTGCGATACTTTCCCATGCCTTAGTAAGAATTTTAATCCCATTGTTGGAGAGACCCTGGTTGGGCGGGACCACTGCCGATAGCGCAAAATAGGTTGATTTTATAAGTATTTACCACTTGTGTCATGTACCCATGACCACCCATAATCTACACGCGAGTCAAAGAGACTTCACCAATGAGACATAAAATATCTAAAACCAATTATTCTTTCCAAACGAATAAAGATCTCCTCCATTTGAGATCCCAAACCCAAATGTCATGTGACGAGTGTCCCACATAGGCCACCATCGAGGTTTGATTCTCTGCAATCTAATAAACCATGGGAAATTGATGAAAAATTGTTGTCATTAAACAATCCACTCTTCATGGCAGAAAAAAATCGATGGCCATTCCAAAGATTTTTAACTGTCCCATATGAGAACCAACAAACCTCTTACTTAGGGTTGGATCCCAACAAAGAGATATCTCGCCACCAAGTCTATGAATTCCAGAAGCTCAAAGGTCGTTCTTGAGTTAAATATTGTACTCAGCAACTGGGACATGGCGCCAAAGTATCAGGCCGCCCAAAAGCATTCCCAATCATCATTTCCCTAAAAGACCAAGATTAAACAAATGTAAAAAAAAAAAAAATTATCCCAAGACCGCCCTTGTGTTTTGCCTTAAACACATTTGACCAACAAATCCGAGGTATTTTTGTTCTTCCATTTGATCCGCCCAATATGAATCGTCTCTGGGTTTGAATGATAAGCTTCAAAACCTTGACATGCATCTTAAGAAATGATAGGTCGAAAATAAGAATATTGTTCAAGACAGACAATTCTCCCGCCAAGGATAGTAGTGTTATACTTGTCCTTTCAACGTGTCAAAATTAATTTAGCTCTTGTTATAGTCATGCGGAATTTTTTAGAGTCATTTCACGATGGAGATCTAAAAATTGCATGAGAATGACTTTATTCATAAACAAAATGATTTTATTAATAAAATTACGCACAACATGTGCAAAAGTCATAGAAAAGAGAGTACACAATACAACTGAGTTATCTGCTTTAGCTTGTTTGATCTTAGCCTACTACTGGTACTATATAATGAATCTTCCAACTAGGACAAACAAGCTAAAGGCTAAGACGGATTCAGAAAGTTTATAGTGTGAGAGAAAAACTCATAACTTTGTAACACTAAAAACATAATATATCATTCTTTTTTTGAGTATAAATGTGTATCATAACCCTCCAGAGTGAGTTTTACATTTTGAAGACTAGAATTATTTTCTCATTCTAAACACTCAATTATTTTCTCATTTTACCATAGCACCTAATTGGAAGGCATCAAATTATTGAGATGTTGACATAGTTTTTATATTGAGCATTGCTATTTACAGTGAATGCCAATATCACGAGCACTTCACGAACCGGCTTTCCATGTGTCTAGTTACTCTCCACTTAATTTTTTTTCTCCCAACACACATGTAGCAAGTACCAACACTGTTCAGTGTCCACCCAAACAAAAACCAGAAGCAAACTCTCTCAAGTCTCACCCTAACTTCTTTTCTATTCATATCATATAAACATACTCACATCAACCGAAGACATGAACATCTTAAACAACCATTACCAATTTTCTTACAAAAGAGTGAAAAATTAGATAATAATATCTCAGATTATTAACGAGAAGTACAAATAGATTACTGCCTCTCAATGTAAAGGAAAGTACCAAAAATATAATCTAATGAAAAAATTCTGCTTATCTGCCACCATTTTTCAAACTAAGAGTAGAGATGACAGAAAAGAGCAGAGAGAAAACTAGTTTTTTTTTTATACGAGAATGGTATTTTAAGAGGAGAGAGAATGGAGTCACGTTTTTTTAAAGCAAAAAAAAAATAGAGAAAAAGGTTGCGTGTTCGTGAGTTGGTCGTGAATTTTTTTCCGAGATCTTTAGCATTTTCCTTTTATATTTTGTATCACAACGTAGTCAAGATCGAGCGTTGGGTCGTACGATCTTATGTGAAATTGATAACACCATATTTTCTAATGATTTCTATCAGTATTTTATTTTAATAAAGTTATATTTTTAACCAAGTTTTATTTGTATTTTACTTTATTATCGAATAAATATGTAAAATGAGAGGTATATGCATCAATATTGCAAGAAGTTCTAGAATCTTCCAAAGAACCAAGACTTGTTGACCAAGCCACGAAGACTCTTGTATTGTTCTTGTTTTTATCAATAAAGACTCTTGTATTGCCATGAGAATAGAATTTCGTGTTAGTGTGCCAATGAGCCACTTGTTTATGAGTTTAATTAACACGATATGTCGGTGTATATTATTTTATATATGTATCCAATGATGTATTGTTACAACGTAACACATCATATATGTAAAATAATTATACATATTGAAGTATACTAATTAAATTTCTTGTATATTACTTGAGATAGCGTAAGTAAACAATACTACATATATATTCAAGAACATCGATTTCAATATACAAAATTGAGTAGAAGATAATTACAAGTAGGGGTATTTGTGGTGCGGTTTGGTTCAATTTTGAGGATAAAAGTCATCCGAACCGCAAGATAAAAAAGCATGCAGTTTGGTTTGGTTGACTTTAAAAATAAAATTCGAACCAAACCGAACCAAACCAATGTGGTTTGGGTTGGATAAGTTGGTGTGGTTTTTTCGTGACGATACAAAAAAAAAATTCAACATTAAAATCAAGTTAAAAAGCTGAAACACAACATATTTTCAGCAATGTTTTAAATTTCAACAAATATTACAATTTCATTTACATTTTACAATGTTTTCAACAACATAGACCAAGTTAAAAACATAGACAAATTCAGAAGTCCTAGCTCAACTGGCAAAATGTCGAAATTGTTAGGCCGGATGCCATGACCAGGGTTAGAACCCCGGTACCTCCACTTGTGTGTGTGAATTTATAATGGCTTTGCCATTTCGTCTATCTACCAAAAAAAAAACATAGACAAAACGTAATCCTATTTTGTAAGAAATGAAAAAACCAAGATTTTATCATTCTTTAAAATTTCAAGTAGCACATAAATACGTTTTTTAAATAAAAAGCAAATAAGGAATCTAACAAAAAAAAATGTCATTTTATAAAAGTTTCCATTGAGTTTGTATAAGTATTTATCTAGATGAGATATGTTTAATTAAAAAATTTCTTATGTTGCGGTTTGGTTTGATTCGGTTCGGTTGGTAAAATGAAAACCGCAAACCAAACCATGTGGTTGAGCAAGTAAATGATCCGATTACATCCGAACCAAATGCGGTTTTGATTTGGGTTGGTTCGGTTTGCGGTTTTTCTATTGGATTTGTTTGGTTTTGAACACCCCTAATTACAAGTATTTTTGTAATTTTTTATTGTCAAGTGTCTAAAAATTTATACTAATTAATGTGTCTGCGATTCGAACCACAACTCATGCATATATGATACAATGTCTCTATTAATTGAGTTAAATTCACATAGACAAGTTCATAATTTATTTAACGTGTCATTAAAACTTTGGGGCTGAGTATATTTGTATCCCTCAAAATTTCATAAAGTTCAATTGGTTTTTAATCTTCCATTTGAAAAGTGGCGTGATTTGTTCTTCAAATTTGAAAATGTCCTTTTTATTCATAAAATTCAGTTTTAATCCCCTTCAATATTTTTCAAGAGAACTACAAACGACACATTTTAAAAAGTTTAGGATTAAAAATAATATATTTCAAAAATTGAGGGACAAATACTCACTTTTTAAAGAGAGACTAAAAACAAACTTCATAGTTGTTTTTTTTTTGGAGTAGGTTATAGTTACTAGTTAGTTACGCGTACATGCACAAGAAACTGGGTCCTCAATAGGATAAAGCCATGTCCATAAGTGTAAATATAAGCTATATAGTTCCATATATATACGAGCTTCAATTAATCAAATTTTAGATATTTTTGACAACAAAACTTATTTAGGAATCCATTTTTATATACATGATGACGATGATGAAGAGCTAACCTGTCTATTTTCTTGGATTCCTTTGGTGCTGAGAGCCACCAGTTCCTTGACTTTCCCTTGATAGCGTTCCACTGTCTTGCTTATACTGAAACATCTCCATGGACAATAACGAGTATATCAAGTTAAAGTTTCTTATTACTCGACAAGAACACTAATTTCATATATAACGAAAAGAAGAAATCATGTTCATTTTGAAGTATGCAACAAATGAATGGAAACACTATAACCATCCGAGCTAAAAATAAGTCTATGACATACTATATATATATATATATATCACGTCTAAGCCTTGAATTTTTTGATTATATCATAATTGGATCTTGTAAAGCCTAACTCAATCCAACCACCTCTACTACTGAAAAGGACTTATGAATATTATAAGTTGATTTCATAAACTTGGTCGAAGAGTTTGACAAACAATTGTGAACGTAAATAAGTGCACATAAATAAGTCGATACAAACAAAAGAAAGGTTTTTCTAGGAAAGACAATATCAAAATCTATAGCTAATTGAATTTACATTAATATAGTGAAAGGTAATTGTGCTACAATAATTTAGACTTCAAATATATGCATGTGAGGCATGGATTGCACAAGACAATGCTATTTGTTTTTGTAACTAGGGTTGCTTAAAAAAAACAAAACCCGAACTAAACTGCTACATACCATTCTATCGAAAAAATTGAAGTTGGACTAATAGTTTGTGAATTGGACTGAATCAGTTAGGTTCAATTCCAAACTATTGATGCATACGATTCCGTGTTTTTTTTTTATTTTAATTAGTTCTAATATTCGATTTGGTAGGGTTTTAAATAGTTCTAATAGAAGTTTGATACAATTCGTTTAAAAAAACCAGTACATTTAAAAAAATACATTTTGCTTCTTATGTAAAGGTAGTTTTGGTTCGGTTCAGACTTCAAAATTATATATAACTTATGGTTCAATTATGTTTGGTTTGTACAAACCATTATAGCAGTTTGGGTCAGTTTTCTAATTGTGGTATCGGTTTATTGTAGTTTTCTTCTTGAACCGAACCCATTCTTATATGTAAACTACTACATTCACTACACAGTATATTTTCAATGCATAACCCCAAGATTTTGATATATATTTTAAGCGAGGAAAGCAATAAACAAGACATCGCAAACCCAAAAACTCTATTTAAACCAACAAGGTTAGCTTTTTCCAACAGGTTATGCTCGTGCCGAGGAAAGAGAAACAATGCTTTTAACATGTAATTAAAAAAGATAAACATATTATTATAATTAAAATAGTACTAGTAATATCTGGTAAAACAAGAAATGGCTCTTATTTTGATGTTAACCTAAAGATTCCCAATTGGTTATCAATTATAATATTTTGGAAAGTGATTGTCAGTTATAACAAGGGTTTAGATTTGAGGTGATTTGTCAAAATTATTGTGTGATTTTGATATAAAAAATTACTTCATTTTATGTTATGGTGATTAAACATGCAATCAAATTTCTCCTACAATCCAGAAAACTGCATTTTATTATATTTCCAAAACCTTTTCAAGCAGAATTATAACTGTACTTTCTAGAGGCTAATTAACTAGTTCCATGACAAATTTGAAGCCGAGGGGAAATTTACCTTTTTTATGTTAAGTGTGTGTGTGGCAACAAGATGTTTAAAATTAAATTACTCCTATAAAAGTTTGATTCATGACGAATTTGTAAATCTATATTTGCCTAATTGTCTTGTATCATCATATTCTAAACTTCGGTTCCACTTCTTGAATTCACAAATTAAAAATAGGAAAAGGTGTCAAATAACTCATTTGAAAGAAAATTTGACACGTGTGGTTGAACATACATATATATACCTCAAATCCACTTACTTAGCAAGATATTTTGTCAAATCTACTACTAAATCACTCACCTTGATGCTTTAATCCATTAAAACCTTCTGTTAATTATTCACTCTTTTGTAACGCTAGAGTTTTAGTTAGGTGATGCAGTATTTAACCAAATCAGTTTTATTTTTTATTTTTCAGTTCTTTGTAGCTGAAATCATGAGCCGTACGAACCTACCTTTATAGCATCGCTTTGATATGATTGATTTGTTTGTGTATATATATCAACGATCTTTTCCATAAAAGGGTTCTCAAAATTAATACTAATATAGAAATAATAGTACATAAATTCCAAGTAATCAAAGTACAGAATACTGTTCAAATTAATAAACAAAAAAAAAAATATAGTTTGTGCATAAATTAAACATACCTTGAACTGGAAAACTCATAGAGTTTCCCTGTGGTAGAGAAGACGATGAGTGCTACCTCAGCATCACAAAGCACTGAAAGTTCAAAGGCCTTTTTAAGCAGTCCATTTCTTCTCTTGGAGAAAGTTACTTGTCTGTTTGACTCATTTTCGATGCGTTTCATTTGAGTTTTTCCTCTCACCATTATTAACTCTCTTTGAGCCTGAGGGGAAGATCTGAACTGAAACAGACACAAAATGGAATGAGATCTAGTTAACCAAAGGTTGGAAGACACACAACACACAAGTGGCCAAAACTGTGTTTTTATCCAAAAATAGAAAGTGGTGCTGAAAGTAAGTAATTGTACCTGACAAATATTTAGTGGAAGAAAAGAATGGAATTTTTTGTTATCTCAACCCTCAAAGAAGCCAATACAGGTTCGATCAGAGAAGCCCTAGCAGAAGTATTGCTATGATGAAAAGAGAAAAATAAGAAAGAGCAGAGGGGATGAATGACCAGTTGATTGATTGCAGTGAATGCCCCACCCCCCCTATGTAACCTACCTAGATGTCTAGGTATTATCTTAGCCAATATATCAATTTATAGGAGTATAGAATAAAATAAAGACTACTGATTTGCAAAACAATTAAAAAATAGAAAAAACATTTGCTTGGTCACAAACATAAATATAAGTCATTTAGACGCACATACATAAAAGAAAAAAATATGAAAAAGAAAAGAATTAAATAATATATCTTTTTGAAATAATTAAATGAAAGATATTCTAATGAGTGTGTGAAATAGAATGATTCTGATTAGCATCACTAGGTATTGGCTAATGGAAAAATAAAATAAAATTTATATCAAAAAATGTATTTTACATAAATTCTAAAATAATTTTACTGTATTTAATTATTTAACAAGTGCTACAACTATTTAACGAGACATTCTTTAATGAGACTTTCTTAGTCACAAATGAATCGTGTTTAGTCAGTGGTCACACACACATAAAAATGATATTCCTTGAAATACTAAATCATTTTATCATCAATTTCTTTTTCATTATTAGAAGAAGAAAAAAATTAATGTGTGTGTCCAAACACTATTCATTTATGTTTGTAACTATAAAAGAATTCATCCTATTGGACAACTCTTGCATAGGCACGGCCCTAAATAAAATTTATTTAGACACACCACATGAATAATTATTTAAAAGATAGATAATATTTAAACTCTTACGTTTTTAAAATATTTAATTGTAATAAATTGGTCCTTTAAGTTTTTTCCGTATCAATTAGGTCCTATAATGGGTGGTGTTGGATTTTGTTTTTACAGAGGTCGTTTTCGTGAAGGAGTTTGTTTTACGGATGACGTGTATTTTGGTGGGTGTTGTCTTCGGGGTGTTTTTAGGGTGTTTATTTTCAGGTGTTCCGCCTATATACGACGTCTTTTGTTTGTATTCTCAGTTTTGCCGATTTTTGTTCGTCTTGAACAGGGATCTGGTTGTTTAATAAAATTTGTTGTTTCAAAAAAAAATTAGGTCCTTTAAGTTATTTAATCGTAAAAATATGGGATATTTCAGATCTAAAAAAATGTAAGTTATTCGAGACCTAAAAGTTACGATTAAATATCACAATACTTAAGTGGTACGAAAAATCATTTTTTTTAAAACTCGGTATCTGATCTAATAACTGACTAATTCGAAGGGACCAATTCCACCGCCCACTTGCGGAGAGGCCATTTAAAGTCATAGTTTTAGCTTTGTATGGATTTGCCCACCGAAATTGACACCAGAATAAATCAAACTTGAGACCTTGAGAGGAACAAACTTCAAGATCTCAAGTTAACCACTAGGTCAACCCCAAATCGATTGATACGAAAAACAAACTTGTTACAATTAAATAACTTAAAGATGTAGGTGGTACAAAAAAAACTTAAAAACCAACTTATTATAAAAAGATTTCATGTGTAATTTAACATTTAATTTAAATAGATTTATAATGTAAATAACACGCTCACTTTAAGTACTAAACAGAAAGTTGAAGATTACCTCTAAAAAATATATTTGAAGATTAGGATAGGTAATAGGTAACTAGAAAAGAACCGAATCCTTTTTTTTCTTTTCTTTTCTTGTCAAACCCTCGAAACAAATGAAGGCAACTCCCAAATTAAGAAAGTTATAGTAATATAAATGCCCTTGTGGTGCGCACGAGAATCCACATTATTAAACTATTTTAGCTACTTTTGCTTACACTCTTGAAAAAGAAGATGCATGTTTATCCCAGGTAATGACCGTGTATCTGGACAATTCGTGGGTGTAGGAACACACAGCCCAAGTTGCATCGTTTAAGAACAAACAACCTTGTTCGTTGCCTGTAATTTTCGAACATAGATGCAATGGTGAAGAAAAAGGAATTCGTCCGTACGAAAATTGAAATTTGAACCACGTTAAAGTTTTTGTTGTATAAGCAAATCACCGACAGTAAGTGGCCAACAAGATTATGCCAAGTGCCAGCATGGAGTGCAAGGGAAATAATTTTACATACTGTATTTTTTTATAGAAAAAGACCGTTGAAAGAAAATAAAAGTGTAAGAAAAAATAATTAAGTTTGGTGACAAAAAAAAAAGAAAAAAAGAAGATAGAGGAGTGAGATACAGTGCGATAATAAAATTAGAATAAATCAACTTGTTCTTGGCCCATCGTTCGAAGAAGACAAAAAGATGATTATGTTTGGCATGGGACCAAAAAAATTATCAAACTATTTTTTCATTTTATTTAATTTTCTTTTATAAAAACATTTTTTTAGAGATTGTTTTATGAGAATTTGTTCTAATAAAGGTATAAAATGAGACTTGGTGTATTAAGCATTATGAGCTAATATAGGTTGGCTCGATTGATAAGGATTGAGTTCAAATCTCGTAAAGATAGCGGCAAATTAGGCGTTGATGGTTGGAGGGGCAAGTTTGAGAACATATCATGCTAGTATGATTTTTTACAAAATAAGGTATCAACTTGAAATAAATAAAAAATCTCAATAAATAATCATAACTTTCCCTTGGTATGAATTTTTAGGTACACAAGATTAAAATCAAATAATTTTAATGATTCAACAATTATAATTAATTGATAGTGTAAACAATTCTCGCAATATCATGGCATGCAAATTAAATTCATAAACCTAACTAAAAAATTTAAAAGCTAAACTAGACTTTCGACCCGTGCGTCGCACATGTCATTTTGACTATAATATATAAGAATAAGTAATGGTAAAAAAAAATCCTAAAATAAATAAAAGATGAAGAGTATTATGCATTTTACTTATGCTTTAAGTTCAAAAAATAAAGAAGTAGGAGATGACATGAAATCGTTTAGTTGAAACAAATGAATATTAAAAAATAAAAATTAAACAACCCGGGGATCTAAAATTCTATTTCCAATCCTTCATATATCAAAATTAAAATTGGTTCTCTTCATTGTAATCATCTAAACTTAATTAAAAAATTTGCAAGTGCAAATAGAATCGACATTATACAAATTGGTCACTACTTGATTCCAAAAACCTATGTTACATGAAAACCACTCATGCCTAAATAACAATAATAAACCTTCATAACAAAAATCAATTATTCTCAAAGGACCCAAAAAAACATTTTTGGCCTTCAAAATCACAATTCCTCTTGTTGTATTGTTTGGGTCAAAAGCACCGTAAGTTGAATAGTAGGCCCATGCACAGGACTTTCCTCATAAGACAAAAACACCAGTTTTCTATAGGTTGAGGAAAAAAAATCAAATATCCTTAACTTTCAGTAACGCTTAGAAACAACTGAAACTTTTGCATTATCTCAATCCACAAACAAAATAGAAGACCTTTATATTTGCTTTAGGCACCTTAAGGAATTCTATGTAAATTGTTTTCCTGCAATGAAATGCTAAACACAGTGAGCAAAGAAGAAGAATTAACAACAATATTTAAATTGTTTTATTTAGCTTACAGTTCTTTAAACTAATCAACAAAAAATTGGCATTATATCCTCCACAATATCAAGAATTTTTCAAAGGGATCATTCTATTTGTATGGCTATGATGAGAACTCATGTGTGTCCATGAAGACCAGCTCTACGGATAAGTGTTACCTATAGAACTGGTATTGCCATTCATAAAGCCTCTAATAAAAAATAAATAGATTAAAAAAATGTTATTATGACGACAAAACAACAATGAAAGGATTATCTAAAGAGATGAAAAAATGTTTACCTAAAGAGGATTATCAAGAGAAATAAATCACAAAAATATTATCTGAATATAAAACAATGAAAGATTATGTTATAGTTAAGATTCACACATGCAGCTAAATGCCTGGTTCATATTCATACCGTCTGTCGAAGCATGTCCTACGTTTTATACACTAAATATATTATGTTGTCACATTTCCATCAATTGATTGATAAGAACTTACAGGTATAAATTAAGATAAAGAAGGCATCAAATGTTAACAACTAAAAAGTGTAACATCTAAGAGAACAAAATGCGGGACAAAAACATTGTTAACCAACTAAAAGACAGAAACAAAACACTTGTAGTTAAGTCTATATAATTTCTATAAAATATAGCATGATCACTTTTCACCACATGCTAGAAGTTTTCACAGAGTGCGTGAAAATCAAATCAATGTATATTTTCTGAGTTATAATCTTAAATATTGCAAATGAAAGTTATATTGATAAAATCTCCTTACCAAATGAAGAGACTAAACTCTTATTCACCCACCAATAACATTAGCAATTGTTGCATTGTGAGGACCTGCAACTGCACATGATTTTTACTTCAAGAGAGGTACTATTTGAGTTGTGCACACATAAATGCTGAAACAAAATAAAAGAAGACACTTAAATCCCTCAATAAATTGTTTATTTGTTTCACTTAGGGGAAGACTAAACAAAGCTAATAGAAGGAATGAAGAAAAACGAATGCATACTTACGTTCAATTGAAAGAAAATGAACACAGAAAAAGATCATAACATCGACATCATAGTAAAACTGCAATAATGGAGAATCGGAAAAATTGTAAAATCAAGATTAAGAAAATAAGATACAGATGCGGTAAAAAAAGAAAGTCCAAATTGGGAAGAGAATAAAATCTGGATGCTTAGATTAAAATTATGAAGAGAATTTAGCTATACTGATACTTCATTACATTGAAAAGCAAAAACTGAAGAATCAAATGTTTGATTCAACAACTGAAAATAAAGCAAAAAGATGGAGCACCAAACACTCCATTATATGAATCTGGATTACTAACCAAAGGACCTGTTGCATCAATACAGTAAAAATAAAAAGTGTTACAAAACATCTTTAAGCATGAAAACATACGCAAAAATCAGACCATAGCATCAGACATACCAGTTAAGCAGTGATACGACAACAACATTTCAATATTACCACCTGATATTCTCTGAATGAATGATTGAAGGGAGAAATTCTTTGAATGAATGATTGAAGGGATAAATAAGGATGTGTTTTATTCAATTCTGTATGGTACGCATTTATAGTGAGAAGTAGAATTGGTACGTGAAAGTGTTTTGGAAGAATTGATACGTGAAAGTAATTTGGAAACAGCTAAATTTGTGGGGAGTTGGAGTCTGGGTCGTGGTTAATATCAGAAGGGAATTTGAAGTTTGCAATCGCAAAAATATTGGGAAGCCTAATATAATGGAAAGCCTAACAAATTCTGATTAAATCATCCCTTATTTAATGCACACGAATTGGAAAGGAAAATGATTCTCTACGGTCAAATAGTGACTGAAGAATGATATCAGCCGTCTGATCTGTTGGAACAAATTTTATTCCACTCCTGATCTTTAAATATTCACAGTCCGATTTCAATCGTAAGGCCAACAATACTCTAACTGCGTGACTGTATTATCTGCCCGACTGCAAAGAATCATGGTCCAATTGGAAAAGCTGCAACAAACTTCCAGAAAAATATTAAATTGGTGCGCTGCATTTTAGATGAAATTTGTTAGGTTGAATTGCTCTTAACCTAATGCAGCGGGAAATTATATTATTATAGGTTAAGTTGCTACAGACCTAATAAAATTAATAAATAAATAAAAAATTATATGATAAGCGATATAGAAAGCTTTGAAGGATTCCCTAAATAAAGCATTATAAAAGTAAAAAAAATACTGCTTCCATATCAAATTATAAGTTATTTTGATGATTTCAAATAAATTAATAATTGTAATTAATTTTGTATAAAAAAAAAAGATATTATAGGTTATTTTGTATAAAAAAAATACTGCCTCCATATCAAATTATAAAAAAATATTGCCTCCACCTTTTTGATGTATCTGAATTGGTTTTTGTAACTTTGTTCTTCTTCTTTTTGCACTCCTTGTGCTAGATAGTAGAATTCTTTGTTGTTAATATATCTCATTTTACCTTGTTCAAAAAAAAAAGTATGTAAGTTACAGTTTATTGATAAGACCCTTTTGAGATCTTATATAAAACAAAGATAAAAAAGAGAAATAATATATGTATAATCATTTTTTGCTAACTTTTGTGATAGTTTTCTTTCTTATATTTACATTATGTTTTTACTGTCTTCGTGAGCTTAACTCAGTTGATATGGACAATCCATAATATATGCAAGGTCCGGGGTTCGAACCCCAGCCTTCACAAAAAAAACATTATGTTTTTACTTTCTCTGTTTCTATTGTTTTGATTTTTGTTTTAACACCTACTGTTCTTTGTAAATTTACACTTGTCCTTAAAATTGTCACAAAAACAAATGTTTAAATAATACTAAAAAAAAATGACTTAGCTTCTTTTTGGTCAAATACAACAAATTAGAACACAATAATCCTCAAATCAAAATATATCATTGAACCGTCTTTTAGATGATTACTTCGACTGTTAGTGTACTACATACATAACATTAACACATTAGTCAACCTCAAACCTATTAAAATGGTCTGATTTGACTACAGTATGAGACATCGTAGCATTGTAACAAAACTTGAAATTGAGTCTACATAAATTTTCGTACCAAAAATCAAAGAGTCTACATAAATTTATTTGTCCACATACGCTCTTGCAGCTCGACTTTCTTCACTTTGGCTTATGATTACTAAGGTCTTGTTGGCTTGCAGCTTCTGGCTCGATCAGTTTATTCGTCCACATAAAATAAGATCAAGTATCCTACGTCCAGGGCTATTCCTGAAGTTTTAGGAACCTTAGGCATAATATGAGAAAATGACCCTTACATTCATAAAATTGGTTAGTTTATTGTTGTGATTTTATTAACTTTTCATTTTTTTTTTTCCGCTTTCCACTACCAAATAATTTTTTTTAGGCAACATCTGAAAATAAATCAAATACTCCATAGGCACCAAAACAAAATATTGTAGAAGTATAGAACAATAGCACATGCAAAGTAGACTGAAATTTTAACACCTAAGAATAATAACACCAAAAAAGTAAAAGTATATCAACATGTAATTAACTAAATTTTAAATTTTTGGATGCAAAATTCTCCAATGTTAAACTCATAACAGCAATAATACATGATACGAAATTAGTGTTAGACTTGTTAGAAGAATCATAGACACAAGAACCCTTTTGTATACTAAAAGTACATCATTCCTCTTTTTATATGCTATAACTACCTCTAACAAGTTCATTATGATGGTACATGAATGTGTCTCGTATGATATTCTTGCATTATCAAATTCAACTATGCAATCATTTCAATCAATTCATGAAAGTTGCCATTACTATATTGATGTAATCTATTTTTTTGAAACCTTTGAAAGACAAGATTAAGATTAATTTCTCTAGTAGATTAATTTTCAACTAAAATATAATTTGTTTTGTTATGAAAATTATCTCAATTTATTGGATAATAAATATCACTAATATTTTTAATATTAGTGAAGACTAATATTTTTAATATTAGTGAAGCACATTCTTAAGAACAAAGGGCGCAAAAAATATCACTAATTTCTTCAATAGTAATTTTTTTTGCACATTATTAAGAACAACCAAATTTTATAGGGAGGGAGGGTGTATATAGAAATATTTGTGCTATACGGGGATACATATAGAAAATTGCGCCAAAAAACATTAACAAACTTTAGCCCAACCCATCACCATGTCAATGTTTGGGTCTTTATGTGACTTTGCTATATAGACCCCCCATAAATGAAATATTTCTATATACACCTCCAACCATAATTTTTTTTAGGCCCCTACCGGCAAGGGCCCTAGGCCGTCGCACCCCTGGCATATGGCCGACCCTGCCTACATCTACAAACAAACAAAAAATTTATTAGAGTTACATATCATGAGATATTTCTAGGTTCGTAACAAAATAATGGAAGTCCATGCCAGTCTCTCACAATATAAGAGAAATAGTATATTTTAGGCCCAATATATCCAGGGTCGGCTCAAAGGTAAGACAACTAAAACTTTCATTTTAGACCTAAGAACAAAAAAATATTTTTTCTTTAAATTTTATAAGCAAAAAGACCTCGTATGCAGATAAATAAGGCTTCATCCTCAATACTTATTAATTTTCCCTCATCTTTCTTTTCCACAACAGTGAATTTATTTCTGATCTCCAACTTCTCAAAATCAACCATATGCTCAAATAACTTCTCGCACTGACTCTCAAATCTTTCAATTGAAACTTGATTATTATTCATGAATTCAATCAAAACATTCTTGATGTGAAAGTACTTGTCATATGAATCTTTGTGAAGAATTTGAGTAGGTAGCATTTGCTTCCAATTGATATTTTCATGAAAAACTCATCTTATTCTGCTTCCAAGGCCAATAGTTCTTCACCTTCTGATGGTGAGACATAATAATCAAAAGTGTCACTCATATATCCTTCTTTAAAAAAAATCAAACCTATGAGGTAGAAATCGAAGGGGCGTTTTTCAAATGTGTCTCTCATGATTTGCCCTTCAAATATACGACATTATGCAAATAGAATACAAGTTTCAGTTTCTTCCAAAAGTTCTATAAGATAATCATTAAAATCTCACATTATATTTGGTGAATTATCTCAACAAAGAAGAAAAACATCACTGACACACGACATTATAAAATCAACAAAAATAAAATAAAAACAAAAATTCTATTGCAGAGCAAAAATTTCGATTAAGAAAAAATAAAATTCAACAGTGATTGGGCAATCCCCACGCCAAAAACTTGACGGCAATTTTCGCAAGTGTACGAAATCGTGCAAATAGTAAAATTAAAATGGTAAGACTGAGTGTGGAACTCGAATATCTCGTTATACGGCTGAACAATATTTGTGACTTAATTGAATAAAAAGGTACTGAACTTGTTTGATAGCAATAATGAAAATAAAATAAAAATAAAATTGGTTTGAACTTTTTAATAATAAAATTGTTAGGGATGAGTTTCACTAAATTTCAAACTTGAGTTGATGATTTAACTGTGACTATTGAATTGCTACCAAATTCTCTAAATTACCCTTGCGTCATTAATTCTAAAGTAACCCCTAATCTCTTAGTGAATTTAAGATTAGAATTAATCATGAATGAACAAGAATTCTCAATGGTTTCAAGGTTTTGCATTTATCCTTAGACTACAAAGGCAACTTATCTCAAAGCATTAATAAATTCAATTACCGTTTCACAACATGAATCGTAAATCAATTAATCAATGATCAAGCGAATAAAAGCATTAAGCATGAAGATAAGAAAAATACTTCAGTAAGTTTCATCAATAATCAAATATCAAATCACATAATAAAAGTATTGATCTAGGTCTACTCATCTCCAACAACGGATGGTTTAGCTACCATAACAAATAAACAAGAGAAATAGATTAAACAAGAACTACAAGACAATTAATGAATCATTCTTGAGAAATCACCTTCAATGGTGTTGGAAATTGCCTCCTCCGTATTTTCTCTTCTAGGGCACAAGTTTCTAAACTCAAAATTGATTAAAAGATGTCTCCAACATGTTAAAAAATGTATTTATAGTGTAATAGACTTGACACCGGCGTTGCGCCTCTACTAGGGCGCCCAACACCCAATTTCAGGGAGCTGGTGCTTAGCGCCTGCAAATGTGTCTTTTCCACCCCTTTATGTTTTAAATTGTGTTTAAGTGTCTTCATGAAAGTTGTAGATATGAATGTTAACTTTAATTTTTCTTTGGTTTGACTTCATTTGGACATCTACAATTTCGATATCTAGAAGATTTTTCATACCATCTATGTATATGAGAACTGTAGATTTTAAAAATCAAAATAATAAAAACCAAGCTCCAAATTCAATTTAAAGTATTTACCATTTAGAAATATCATGGCTCTAAAACAACCTGATACTATAGACACGATTACATCGATGAAGGTTTTTGGTCCAGTTATATATGGTTTATAAATTAAGACAATTTTTCTAATTATATTTTCAAATAAACCAAATCGAAAGTAAAAAAAAAAATAAAAAATCAAATCGAACTAAACTGATTACTAAAATGACATAAAAGAAAAAATGGCTAAATATGTTTTTTGTCCCCATAAATATATCACTTTTTGTTTTAGTCCCTCTAAAATTTTCTTTCAACTTTTAGTCCTTCAAAATTTTTCTATCTTCACTTTTGGTCCCTCCTTTAAAGCAAACTCATATGCAGAATTCATATTTTTGAATAAAATTTTGCAGAAAAAAATCATAATATTATAAGAATCTCTCCCAAAAATATTTAGAATTTTTCAACAAAACATAAATATAATATGAATTTTTATATTTTTTATGGTTAAAAATTCATATTAAATTTATGTTTTGCTAAAAAAAATTAATTTTTTTTGGGAAGAGTTTTACAATATTCTACACATATCTGCACAATTTCATTAAAAAAAAAATTAAAATTAACTTAAAAATAGGGATCAAAAGTAGTGATTGAAAATTTTATTGGGACTAAAACGAAAATATTAGTATATTTATAGGGACCAAAAACATATTTAACAAAGAAAAATGACATATATAATATCACCATCATGCATGCTTGCGTGTCTGCAGCAATTTTGGCTACAGTATACATTTATAATTTCGTTTTTATTATTATTCTCACTTTAATTATATATTTAATATTTGTCTAAAAGTCTTTGCTCAATTGGCAAATGCCGAAATTGCAAGATCGGATGGGCATGAGTTTGAACTCGGGACCTCACAGTTGTGTCACTTCATCTGAGACAAAAAAAGAAAATTATATATATTTAACATTTAATTATTTTAATGGCATAAAGGAAGTAAAAAAATTATCATACAACTCACCGACAATTAGTTATTTTCTTTCGAGGGGAACAATTTGTTATTAGTATCTCGCTTTAGTTATTATATATTGAATGAATTTAATGACATAAAGGAAGTTAAACAACTACTATCATACAACTCACCAACAACTAGATAAAATGGTAAGTGATTTCTTTAGACGCTCACAAGACATTCTCATTTGAATTTAGCTTTAATCGGTTTAAATTAAAATATTAATCTCTACATTTATATGCAGAATTAATCCGATTTAAAAGATTATTCTCTGCATTTATCACATTAATTATAAAAAAAAAACAAAAAAAAACGGAATATTATTAGTGCTACATCGTGCTCCATTGATTCTCCGTTTATTTACATTATAAAGAAAGGTTCATCACGCTACGAAACGTATCGAGAGAGCAGAGGCACAGATCTAGCCAGCAATACTATCTCCGTGTCTCTCTCTTTCTCTCTCCAAATATCATGGGTTTCCCAGCTACATCCTCCTCCTCCTCCTCCGACACCCCCCTCAAGTTTCTCATATACGGCCGCACCGGCTGGATAGGAGGACTCTTAGGCAAACTCTGTACCGCCCAAGGGATCCAATACGAATACGGGTCGGGTCGTCTCGAGAATCGATCTTCATTGGAATCTGACATAGCTGTGATTAAACCAACACACGTGTTTAATGCTGCTGGTGTTACGGGTCGACCCAACGTGGACTGGTGTGAGACTCATAAAGTTGAAACTATTCGTGCTAACGTTGTTGGTACTCTCACTCTTGCTGACGTGTGCCGTGAACGTGGACTTATTGTTATTAATTTTGCTACTGGATGTATTTTTGAGTATGATGATCTTCATGTTCTTGGATCCGGGATTGGTTTTAAGGAAGAAGATACTCCTAATTTCATTGGTTCTTTTTACTCCAAGACTAAGGCTATGGTATGTTACATTATTATTATTGTCATTCATTTCACATTATTCACATTATTCTGTTTATTCTGTTTAAACATGTTTAAGACTAAGGCTTAGTAAATGTTAGTTTTCATTTTCTTTTTGTTTACCTTAGATCTGTTTTATATTATATTTTAAATTAATTTTATGCTTGATGTGTACATTTCAGATTTCAGATGCGTATATAAGAACTATAACCAATCACATTTCTGTGTTTTGATTTGTTTTATATGTTAATGTTACTTTTATATGCAGTAGTCGGAGTATCCTTGGTTGCCGGATCAAGATCAACGGTCTAGAAAAAAATGCAGATTTCAATTTTGTTTTATAATTTAAAATATTGAGTTTGAATCTAGATTGTCTGATCTTGATTGAATGATCACCAATGTTACAAACGAATGACTACGGGGAAGCTTGTTCGTAATTTTTTTTCCTGAAAAACATTAGTCTCTTGAGCGGATCTTAGTTGCTTTATAGCATCAGTCTTTGTAATTTCACGCGTAGAAATTCACATTAACCAAAAGAAAGCAAGGTGGGATTTTAGGATAGACTTAAGATATGTGTTTACCTTGTTTTCCCTTTTTGTGAACACAGGTAGAGGATCTGCTGAGGAACTACGATAATGTATGTACCTTGAGAGTGAGGATGCCTATTTCATCTGATTTATCAAACCCTCGCAATTTCATTACAAAGATCACTCGATATGAGAAGGTTGTAGATATTCCAAACTCAATGACCATTTTAGATGAACTTCTTCCCATCTCAATTGAGATGGCAAAGAGAAACCTCACTGGAATCTGGAACTTCACAAATCCTGGAGTTGTTAGTCACAATGAAATTTTACAGATGTACAAAGACTATATCGATTCAAGCTTCACCTGGAAGAACTTCACTCTAGAGGAACAAGCTAAGGTGATAGTTGCCCCAAGAAGTAACAATGAGCTTGATGCGGGGAAATTGAAGAAGGAATTTCCAGAACTATTGTCTATCAAGGAATCACTCATTGAGAATGTCTTCAAGCCAAATCAGAAGGTTAAAGCTTGAGTAGCAAGGCTCACAATTTTATCATATATCATATCATTGTTTTGATTTATTTCAGTTTGTGTGGATGCTACAAAGATGTGCCTCTCCGTTCATATGATTCAGTGCCTGTATTTTTATTTATATGTTGTATTTGTACCAACTCTTGAATAAATTAGTTGCAAGTTACTCATTACTTCCTCTGGTCACTACTATTCTCGAATGAATTGTTTTCTATGTTCTATCTCTTATATGAATTTAAACTGCATTTGAATAGTTTGAGCGAGAGCTTTTGCGGATTTATGAAGGAGTGAGCAATGATCCAGCAGGATCAATGCAGGAAAGAAAAAAAAATCTAGATATTGTTTAGTAACATTTGATTTATGTTTTTGGGAAGAGAAACACCAACTTGGTCACAACTGTTCTTCGGATCAATAGTTAAATGAGTCATGATTTGATATAAAAAAAGTCATGCCATATCCTTTTTAAAGTTACAGACATAGTAGTTAGGGATGGGAATAGGCTAGGCTGAGCTGGGCTTTACAAGACCTAAGCCTGGTCTGCCATATTTTTTTAAGGGAATTACTTTTTCCATCCTATGGCCGTCTCCCGTGCCCCGTAAAATTTCCAAAAATGCCCTTGTGTATTCCAGATTTTAAAATCCGGAGTCATGTTTACTATTTCGGATTTTATAATCCGGACAATTCTTATGTATAATCAGCCATCAGACTCTCTCACATCTCAGCAGTTTTGAGTTTTGCTTTTAAAAACAACAAAAAAATAGTAAAAAATGCTCTTTTTTTTTTGAAGGAAGTAAAAAAATGCTAAAAACCTGTCAAATAAAATCATAAAAATAGCACCAAAAAATTCTAAAAATCAAATAAAACTAATGCAAATTTTTTCGGATTTTTCTGAGAATATAAAAAATTAAAAAAAAATGAAAAATGGGTTTAAACGATGGAATTTTGGATTTTGATAGGCGGAATCCCGTAAGAAGTCCCTTTTATGGGAGTCATGGTCCTTGAATTTTTTCTGATTTTCTGCGAAAGTTTCGGAGCAATCCGATCAAGTAGCCCGAAAACTCAATTTTTGACTAAGAACAGGTAACAATGACCCAAAACAAAAGGATGAGAGTTAGGAAGATTAATATTGTCCCTAAAATGACTATCCATGTTACAAACATGTTTAGAATTTGTGTTGATACAGTTCAGATTATATAATCTGAACTGTTTTACCTTGAAAATGAGTGTTTAGGGGGTTTCCGGATTATGTAATCCGGAAACATCATGTAACGCCCCCTATTTTTTGAAGTTTTCGGATTACAAAATTCGGAAAAATCCGTTACTCATTTTTTCACCCTTTAACAAAAGAAAACACCATTCCGGATTATAAAATCCAAAAACTCAAGGGCATTTTTGAAAAAAATTGGGCGCGCGAGAAGACCCACAGGGTGGGAAAAGTAAATCCCTTTTTTTAAAGCCTAAGTCTGTCCTGCAACCTGTTATAGGCCTACTTTTTAGGTCTGAGCCTGACCTTATGAAAGTCTGATACGGCCTGCTAGCTTGTTTAAAGTCTATATCTTATGAACATATTTAAATAAGCAATGTGATCTAAGTTTAAATGGACTAATGAATTAATAGTTCAACTAGATTAAACTCTCTTTTGATAATCAATACGAGGTTTTAGGGAATTCGACTATATATTGTATCATATTTTTACTCTAGTGTATAATAATACATTTATATATTCAAAAAATTAATGTATCCTAATAAAGCTTAAATTATTGAAAAAGTTTACAAATTTATATTTTAATTCAAAGTACAAAATATAATATAATAATAAATAATATTATTCATATTACTTAAATAAGCCGGTCTAATAGGCTTATGAGGCTTTTTGAGAGGCTTGTGGCCTGACTTTTTAAGCTAAATAGGCTTTAAAAAAAAGCCTAGGCCTTCTCTATCTAAGAAAAAAGTCTGACCTAGCCTGACCTATCGTAGACTAGGCCGTAGGCCCTGTAGGTCGGCCTGACCTATTCTCATCCCAAATAGTAGTAGTTTTTCTTAAATGTATTAAAAAATGACATCATATGATGTGTAATCCATGAGAAAGTAATTTTTTCTCTCTCTCTCTATATATTTCTTGGGATTCATTTTAAAAAAGTATATGCGTAAAACTTATCGTGGACAAGATAAACTTACAGTGATTTTCTAAAAAAAAAAAAACGTTACAGTGATGCATGTTTCTTATGTAAGAAAAAAAGTTATTTTTTGTCTTTCTCGTTATGCATATTTTATAAAAAAGTATATAAGGTAGCCAAAATGTTAAAGAGAAAGAAAAGGTTTCAAGATTCTATGTTTTTTATTTTACACAAAAGTCTCATTAAAAATAATTTATTAAACATAAATTCAGATTTTGTTGTTATTAAATGTTATTAAATATGGGGTATTATTTTCACAAAATTATTAGCATAATTTTCATGAAGTGAAATGTAATTCAAGAGAGTCCTCGCAAAAATTCCTGCTAAAAGATCATATTTCATGTGGTGAGTTGGTGACGGTACTTTTTTTTTTTAAGGATGGTGACGGTACTTATTAACTTGTTTGTAAAAACAACACTGCAAAACAATTTAATTTGTCAAGCACTTTTTCTTGTATTTTAAATTAATATTGAACAAATTTTTTTTTTTTAGGGATATTATTATTATTTTTTAAATAATCCCTTTTAGATGTCAATTTATCACTCTTAAAAAGGGGTGGCGACATTGGGAATGTTTCCTTCCTTAGAAAGTTTAGAAGGGACAAACCAACTAAAAGGATAAGCAGTCACCAGGGGAAGTGGCCGCACACCATAGTTTAATTCAGCAAATACTTTACTCTTTTACTGGTAAGATACATGTGCATCCGCACGGGTACCGACGTTGGTGTGAATGATTTATATAATTTCAGAATTTTTTTATATAATATCAATTTGTATAATTTTTTTCCTAAATAAATATTGTCTAATATAATTTTAGAATATGTTTATCAATTTGTCATGTGTATAATAATTATTTTGAAAATTTAATAGTGATAAATTATCTCGTGTATAATAATAACTTTATAATATGTATTAGTAATCATTTGTCACATGTATAATAATTATTGTAAATTTATATCAATTTTAATATGACCCGTGTATTATAATTACTTTCAATACTTTATTAAAGAGAACATGTCACGTGTATAGTGGCGACTCGTCCCGTGTATAATAATTATTTTAAAATTATTATTTGTGACGACTTGTCCCGTGTATAATAATAATTTTAAAATTTTTAGCAGGGATAATTTTTTAAGTGTATAATAATCATTTTAAAAATTTATTAGTGATAATATGTCATGTGTACAATTATTATTTTTAACTTTTTAGAAGTAACAACTTATCTCTTTCTTGTATTGTGTAGACTTTTTTATATTGTATAGATTTTTAGTAACGACAATTTTTAAGTGTATAATAATTATCGAGTTATATAATTTTATAATATGTTTTGCGAACTTATCATGTGTATAATAAGTATTTTAAACATTTATCAATGACATCATGTTTCGTGTATAATTATTATTTTTAACTTTTAGTAGTGACAACTTATCCCTTTCTTATATTGTGTAGACTTTTTTTATATTGTATAGTTTCTGCAACGACAACTTTTCAAGTGTATAATAATTATCGACAATTTTTTTCTTTGCTTCTCTCTAGAGCTCCTTGTGTAGGGAAAGTAAATTTGTTTGGTTACATATAAATTCTTTTTAGCTACTTCAAAAAAAAAAAAAAGTATCGACTTATATAATTTTAGAATATGTTTGCCAACTTGACATATGTGTAATAATCATTTTAAAAATTTACCAGTGACAATATATCTCGTGTATAATTCTTATTTTTAACTTTTTGGGATTGATAGCATGTCTCGTGTATAATTATAATTTTAAAATATGTATTAGTGATGACTTGTCTCATGTATATTAATTATTTTAAAATTTATATTTGTGACGACTTGTTATCAAAAGATGAAATTAGATGTGACCGACTATATTGTATTTTCAATAGATGTAAGAATTGTTGTTGTAGATCCCTGAATCAAAAGAGGATAATATGATTAAGGAAAAAAAAATTGTTGTTAGAAACATATTTTTCTTTCTTCTTATGAATTAACTAAAAAAGGGTCATACTATGCATCTAAAAAAGAAGACATCTTTAATCAAATTAGTGAAAAATATTCGATTTTCCTCTTAAAAATAAAGGATAACATCTTCTTAAAATTATTTTTTCCTGGTTTACTCATGTTTTTTTTTCCTTCATATAAATAAATAAAGAAGAGAATCGTGGGAAAAAATCTTACACATGTAAATTATTTCTAGATCTAACTTTTACATATTCATGGTCTCTTTTTTTATCTTTCCCTAAATCTGTATTTGTAGATCTGAAAAAATGGTATAATAATAATACTTACTACAATCACAACAACAACAAAACCGTGTTTTTATGTATCTTGCATGATTATTTTTTTTGTTCCAAATACTTTACTCTAATTTATTTTTTTATACATGAAGGAAAAATGACTAATTCTACTATATTTTCTAATTTATTTGTTAGAAGTTTTTTATGAAGAAAATTTGTTTCTTCTATTTGTTTTCCGCCCTGTAAAAAAAATCTATTTGTTTTTTCGCTTCTTATTTTACTCATGAAAGTGTATATATTTTACCCATGAAAGTGTGTATATATACACACACATGAATATTATTTCCTATTTGTTTATTTATTGACCTAGACTGTTTTTTTTACACATAAAGTAGCTTTGTTTATTCAATTGATCAGACAATAAAAATGAAGTAGAGATAATGAAAGATCAAATAAATGGAGAATAGACAGAAGTTAGTTAATGAAAGTGATAAAAAGAAAGTGAGAGAAAGAAGAAGTTATTTGAAGTGAGGGAAGAGAATGAAATTTGAAAATCAAATCAGAGGAAGGTAAATTATAGGATTATAATCAAGTGAAGAGAGGGAAAAAAAGAAATTGAATTTGAATTGAGGTTTTGGTTCAGACATTAGAAAATGTAATAATTGTCATATTGTTAAAAATAATATGGTATCTAACCAAAATGTTTGAGCATATTTAATATTTAATCAAATGCAATGTAAATTTGAAAAATCAGGTGATACTATTTAATAATATTTAAACAAATGACTAATTCTACTATATTTTTTAATTTATTTGTTAGAAGTTTTTTATGAAGAAAATTTGTTTATAAATTGTTGATTCACACTCCGTAAAAGTTATTTGTCAACAATTTATAAGAATTTTGTTAACTTATAATGTTAAGAAGTTGATTCACAATCCGTAAAAGTATGTATCCAATTTCCGTTATCGACCAATTAGTTTTTCCCAATTTTGAATTTAAAATTGTTGTTGTTGCCGGTTGTTATAGTGAAGAAAAAGGAGAATAAGATGAATTTAGAGGGAAGCAACACGATGGAGCTGCAGTAGTTAGGAGGGACACTACGGTGGAAGGGGGAAAATCTTTCACGGAGGCCGTTTTTGGTGGCTTGCTTGGTCTGTCGAAGGATGAAGAACCATGGCCAGGGTTAGAGGTGCTTCGGAATATGGATCTGTTGGAGTCGTTGAGAGAGTCTAGGCAGCCATGAATTTATACAAGCAATTTTTTTGTTTAATAAAAAAACAATATTTGTTCCTTAAAAAAAATTGTTTGTTCCTTACAAAAAATTAATGCATCAGCGAAATTAAAAATTTATGTTTTTAATTTCATAAATTTTGAGTTTTTATTTATTTTTTTAATTAATTAATGATGTGTCAAATAATTACACATGTGGACAAATAAAAAAATGAAAAATTAAATTATGTTTCCACATCAGCGAATTTCATGAGTCTGGTAGGCTAGGGTCTATTTTTGAAGAATCTTTATTTTACAAGGATGGAATCTAAAACTTTTTTTTTACAGGGGCAAAACCAAAAGTGTCATATATTGCAGGGAAAGAAATAGCAGGTTATTCAATGATAAAGTGTGTTCAACTCATTAGATTGTTGACAAGATTAAGTCTCTTTCATTTACGTGGTTGAAAGTGAAACTTCCCAATCTAGCTGTCAACTACCATGGGTGGTGGCTTAACTCGGTCATTATGTTAGGCATATGCTAATGCTACTTCTTTCTCTGTTTTTTATGTTCTGTATTTTGGTTCCTTTTTCTCTGTAAATATGTTTGTGACTTTGTTCTATTCCTAGTACGCCTTGTGCTAGGAGGAACCATTTGATTGAGTAATATATTTCATTTTAACCTCTTCAAAAAAAATAAAATTGCAGGAGATAAATCACTATTAACCCTATATAAAAAACTATTTGGCATACAAGATTTTTCTTCGACATAATTTGAATTTTGACATATAAGATTAATTCACCATTCCAACAAATTTTATCCATTTTACATCTGTTAGTAACTAATACTAACCACATGTTGGTAGACCACCTATTTTTATTTATTTATTTTATAATTAGACATTTTAAAAGAATTTTGAATTTGAAATTAATTTTACGTACATGATCGGTCTCCAACCAAGCTCGAGATATACATAATTATCCTAAAAATTAATGGGTCATGTTGTTAATAATATTTCTCAATTGGTTCACTTCACTGCACTTCTTTTTTGAGTAAATAGACAATTACCCTTCTGAAATTGTAAGTTTCGTCAATTACTCCTTTGAAATTAACAAAACTTCAATTACCCCCTTGAAATTGCACAACGTTAATCAACTTACCTCCTCCGTCAAATTTTTGAACATGATGTTTTGCAAATACCCCCTGAAATTTTGCACTTATGTGCAAAATGTTCTCCAAATTTGAAAATTTATATATATTTTTTTGTGTAATGAGAACTATTGCTATTCTTTTCTATTTATTTATTTGGGGGGAAATAAGATAGAAATGTAACATAGTGATTTCCTTAATGATTGATTTATTAAATTTAAACTGGAGAAGTGAATGAATGATACCATCTTAAAAATAGGAACTAATTTGAGGTTTGGTCTTTTCTTTTTCACATTGCATGTCATATTAGAGGAAAATGCATAGACCTTAAATCTTAGGCGATATATGTGAACTATTTGGGAAATGGAAAGCCTTTATATTATTCTATGAAGTGTGAGTTATGCTCCAAGGCTCTTGGCTTGTTTTAGTATCAAAATGAAAAAAAGGCTTTGTGTGATGTTTTATATGGGAAAATTAATTCACATCTAATTATATACTAATCTTGTTCTTGTCTTGTAAGGGTGGTGCACGCTCCTTAATTGTGACTTTGTTTCTCTTTATTACTACTCATGTTAAGCCTAAGCCTGGTAAACTCAAAGTGATGGTGTGAATTCTCTCAGTACAGTTGTAAAAATAACCATTATTGTCACTTTAAAAATACACATTTTTCCCTTCCCCAATTATTATTATTTTTTTAAAAAAAACCATGGGAAAAGCAAACAGGTACAAACCTATTTTGATGTATATATGCATGTAGTTTTCCCAAACTCCAAAATTAATAGTTAGCTTTAATATTTAACTGTTAATTGTTTGCCTTTAAGAAAAAAATAATATAAATTTTTAAGTTCGAGGGACATTTTACATATAAATGCAAAACTTCAGGGGGGTATTTGCAAAATGTCATGTTCACTAAAAGAAAAAT
>Ga0315914_1000345_pt1 | contig 53996 bp, 27 predicted proteins | sample MpolenodulesMG_FD_203920 | JGI IMG/M metagenome (GOLD analysis project Ga0315914, IMG submission 203920) | Medicago polymorpha root nodule microbial communities from Los Angeles, California, United States - elongated nodules | ecosystem: Host-associated > Plants > Roots > Nodule | place: USA...
TATGATTCTGACCCAATATAATTGATTCAAGAGTTTATATGACTATTGACACTAGCGTGTAACTCGGAAATATCTATATTGTTCAATCTAACGGACAATCTAGGGATGGAACGTTGTTAGGTTGTGACAATTGAATTAACGGACTTAAAACCTTTGATGATTATAGGTTCACCTAAGGGATTAGGGAATTATAACTAGAAAAGAGGGCTTATGATCAAGGGATTGACCTAAGCTATTTTGTTAATTTGTCGTTAACTTTATAGCATTTGTAGACTTAAGAAACAGGTTGCTAATGAGCGATGAACATATGAATCGAATGACCTAGTCACCTCTCCATATTATTTCTTAAACCAATTTTTCCTTAACCATTTTATTTTAACTTGCAAATCAAACCAATTGCCTCAGCGCACCCCCCATTTTACAAACATCCTTAATAATAATGACATTCTCGAGTAGAAGTTGAAACAGTCTATGTGGATACGAATCTTATAAATTTTATTACTTCGATATAAGTTAGTACACTTGCTAATTTTCTATCAAACACCTTTGATTAGTTTTAGGATTAATTAAAGGCTCATCCACTTGTGTTGTTTTAATTTTTTGTATCACCCATTTGGGGTCGACCTGCACTTTTGTGTGGATTTACTGGGTTAAGTTAATATCCCCCAATTTTTTTATGTATTTTTTCCTTCTTTTTTTTAATAATACTCCAGTTGGGACACCTTTTATTTTCTTCAATCTTTGTGCTCTTGATTTAGCAAAAAAAAAAAAGAACTTAGTTTTACATGAATGTACTCAAATATAAATTATTTTATATTCAATTCAATTTTAATAAGAATCAATTAACTTAAAATCAATTTAATTTACTAATGAATCAATTCACTCATAATGATTTTACATAAACCATTTTACACATTTTGCAAAGAGCAACTCTATTCACTAAGAATAACTCTTACACAAATACATATTTAATATTTTATTTAATACAAGTATCAAGTTTTATTATCATAAAAAGTTTTCTTTTAAAAAGAAAAGGCAAATAAGTTAATTTGATGACGATAGCATCATCATGGCCCTTTTCAGCATACGATTGTTTACATATGCACACATTCAATTCGTTCATTCCTTAGGAACCCAGCCAATTTAAGACGAAAATGACATCGATTCTTGTCCTCTTTCACTCCTTCTATTAGCTAGACATATGAAAAAATTACTCTATCCGTTAAAGATGTTTGTTTATAAATTGAAAAATATAAGTTCTAAATTTATTTTTTAACCGTATAAGCTATAAGTTAACCCCCTAAAAAAAACTATAGGTTAAGCCAACCCGACCCTAACTTACATCTCGCTCGAACTCTAAATTTTCAGAACTAGGTGAAAAACTAAATGGTTAAGACAAAAAATTACTATTATTATGTCCATCGTTTTCAGTTCTGCACTGCTCGTAATAGAGTTAAGAGCATCCAGAATTATATTCTTAGCATCTTGTTTGGCCTTTTGCAGTGTTTTTGTTTCTTATCTAATTGCAGTGAAAAATTTCAGAGTATTAATTTTTTGTATCTGGAGTAAAATTTAAAGGAACTAACTACAAGAACCAGCAATTGAATATGAACTTAGTGGAGTATATATATCTGGTCTGGTACTATTACTGAATGCAGTGATTTGTACAAATACTTGAAAGCATAGCCATATTTAATGATGATAAATGAGCAATTTGCAAGAAAAATCAGCTTCCCAAGAAACAAAAAGAGCTATAAATGCAGCTCAAGATTGGTCACTTTCTCTATACCATTTGCCTTTGTCATCAAAGGAAAAATCAAGGTCCACATAAGATGCATATTGATACACATTATTTATGGAAAGCCCATGATACCTACCATTATGTCTATAAGGTACCTGCATCATTCATATAGTATCGATCAATATTTATTATTTTAACATTGGCCTTAGATTTTTTACTGCTTGGGTCCCTCCAATTAGCCATATTGGTGTATTTTACAATGTTTATTCACACTATGATTCAGACTTTATTGTAATGTACCATTGAGTTTTTCCACAAACACTGCATGGTTGGCAGGAATCCGTATATTGAGTGTCCCACAACAGAGCCTACGTGCCGACTATATTGTGTATTTGTCTCTATTCATCATACAATTACAAATCAATCTCCTTCGATATAATATAGTATCAAAATATGTATCTAATTTTGATACACGAGGAAGTAATTGATCAGATTCATTTCATGTAATAAATTGGCTTCACTATCAGTAATCATTACCTTCAGAAGAGTGAGTCACTGACTATGTACCTAATTTTGTTTGTATTGGTCTTTTTGGATGGATTCGAAGTCACAAAAGACCTCAACATATAGGAACTAGCTAGTTAGCAAAACCAAGTATCGGTGTAACTATCCAAGGATTGGTGTAACTATATGTTTATTACAGACATACAAATACAATTCAACCGGTTATCTTCTATATCCAATCCAATGCTTGTTGGATCATGAGAGAAGCCGTCTATAGATCGTTAAATTGGATTTTGAGCACATCTAAAAACTTAAGATATTAGATATATGACTCTTCTCAACACTCGTATTTTTTTCAATGTGAGACTCATTTACTCACACTTAACAATATTCACCAAATTTAACACATCAACAATATTCACCAAATTTAACAAGAGAACAACAATATTTTTGAGTTATGTACTTGGACTTTTCTTCTCTTCTCAAAGTTTAAATTTGAGACTTCACTTTACGAGTTCTCAAGTGAAGTGTTCATTTGGCTGGTACTAAGCACCCAGAACCTCTAAGTGTATTTTTGTTACCCGCACCTTGAAAATTAATAGGCCTATAAAGATACATTTTTCTGTTACCCGCATTGTCTATATTTGTTCTTTTGATTCATTTGAGTTAATTACTTTCATCATGGAATATTATCTCAAAGCACATTAAATTTCACATGCAGAGGTATGTAGTTAATCATAAGTCTTTCTTTTGGTGATTTAATCATAAGTCTTCTTTATTTGTTGTGCTATATATGATATGAATATATAGACAGTTACCTAAGTTTTCGCCCCATGTCCTCCTATTTGAGGGTAACAATGAACAATAGAAACTAATGTGCAGCCAACAGCTTGCATTGCACGTTTACATCTTAATAATCGGTTTAGTTTGGTTTGGTATGGAGAACACTCAACACCCCTCGTTTTATAAGAGATCTTCTGTCTAACGAAATAAATCTATCACATCACAATAGTGTAAAAGTTGAATATGCCTTGGAACGTACATTTAAAGGGATCAATTAGGTTTTGGTCGTAACACTACTTGCAAATTTTATATAGATTTCAGTTACTTGTGTTCTCTTGTTTTATCACATATATAAGTGCAGTGCAGTGCAGTGCAGCGATGCTCAGTGACACAGCAATCAAATCAGAAAAGACCATGGGACGCTGACAAAGAGAGAAGAGTGGAAACAACATTGACATTATAAGAGTAGGGTTCTCCAGTCCAACCTGGTTCCGAGAATTGAGGATCAATTAATATTTAATAGTTTTATTGTTCCTTTTTCTTTATTAGGAGGAATTTATTTTATTTGTTCACTTTAAAAAGGACAAATCATATATGCCTATATTTTGTGTTAATCTTAACTTAAAATACTTTTTTTTTTTTTTGTTATAACAAACTTTTTGAAAATTAAGGGTCATGAATATTTCAATTTGAGAACAGCACGAAAAATACCAAACTGGATGCATTGAGTTCATTGTCTTCTTAAGTGGGATGCTGAGAAGAGAGACGAAGATGAGCAATTAGGGATGAAAAAGAAAAAAAAAATCGTATTGCAGATATCCACGTATAAAATCCGCCACAGATACGATGTAGGTAGCTTAAAGAATATTTACGATTAAAATGAATAGATATTTCAACTATCCGTTATTTAATGAATACGAATGCAGATTTAGGCCCCGTTTGGTTTGAGCTTATGAAAAATAGCTTATGTAAATAAGTAAGCTTTTATTTTAATTTATAAACTCTCACTAACGAAAATTGTATCTTCATAAACGGGTTTTTCATAAACTACCTTAAAAAATTATAAATAATACATAAAAACTTATTTATTTGCATAAGCTGTTTTATATAAGCTTTAAAATAAGCTAATCCAAACGGGCCCTTAATCGTACACATATATGTAGATATCCGTACCGGATAATTAAGCTATGTTAAATGGAGAGTGAAATGGACATGGCAAACTTTTATTGTTAATTTTAGGTGATAATTTATTTTTATTTTTACAAAATCCATGTTTAAAAAAATTGCGCGTTTTCTCGAATTAGGGTCTCTCTAACTTTACGTCGATGGTTAGAGAAATCAAGGGATAGTCATGTATATGATTTTTCACCAAGGTAAATAATGATTAATGTCTTTTGGTGAGTGATACGTATATAATCTAGAGTCTATTACATCATTGTACTTTTGATTTTTAAATGTTTTCTTCGGTTGTCACCATTTTGAGTAGCTTATTTTGGTTAACTTGATGTTACCTCAATATGTAGTACTTTGTATTTGTATTGGGATGAAAAAACCCTTTTATTTTTTCTTAATGCTATTTTGTTTGATATTAAAAAATTGTTTATAGAATCGTTAAATATTAGCAGCATACAAAGACTCTTCAATTACAAATTTCAGACTGAGTATCAATCCCATTTATCCAAGTTAAGATATTCTCACTAGCTTTAAAATAAGGCTTTGTTGACTGCACCACCACAACCAAAATAGGAGGTACCCTCTACATGCAAGGGTAGCAAAATAGATTGTGCCAGATTAATCTATTTAACTCGCCTTTTTTTGGGGACGAGTTGAGATGCATAACCCTCTGGCTTATCTTGACCCGCCCTATATAACCTATCAAGAAATTGGAGCAAAAGTGAGACATGACAAGTTGGCACGTCGAGTTCCTTTTTATTTTTTTTATTAAATTTTATGTTGCTTTATATATAATGTTGCTACATTTTGCAGACCGTTTGATCACTTGCCAATCAACGCATTTCATGCATTTTTTGTTATTAACAAACCAACATGTCTACCAAAGTTGGGGTGGGCACGGCGAGAGGTGACGAATTAGTCCATTGTCTCACCCTGAAACACGCATTGATATTCAAGTATATTATTATTGTCCATCTAACTATCTTGACAATAACAGGTTGAGGTTGTAGTGACAACACTAGTTTTCATGTTAAACACAATGTGTTCAAATCGCAAGGTAAATCTCGATCACGCTAGGCCTTTCCATTGGACCATTTTTTTGCAGCCTCCATGCAATTTGAGCACCTTAGCAGATATGTGGTGCTCCTTTGCCTTGCTATCCTGAATAGCTTCCAGATAAGGGAGCATCATTTGCCTTGCTATTTTGTTTTCGAAGATCTCCATGATCTTACCATGTACTAGCTCTTTTTGTTGTTACTTTTGTGTTTTGATGTCATTGTTGGAATGGTAAAGCTCCGAGCTCCAAAAGATATTAAGCTTAATTAAAGCTAAAGGCTTGTATGTTTTGCTTGGACCTTGAAAATGATCAGGAAGTTGGAGCAGTATGCCAAGTCTATCTGTGTCTCAATCCCAACCCTTCCAGTTTGGATGGTTGATTCAAACCGGTCTTAGTTGATTGATTGTATGGATCATGCAGAGGAAAAAAGTCATTGATGTAAGGCACAATGCCTGAGAACTTGAATTGCTTTGTTGTGTGGCATTGTGATTATGGAGAGTCCCATCACCAATATTCAGTTGTTGTGTTGGGATGGACGCCCGAAAGGAGCGAACTTCCACCACTCTATCTGTCCACTATCTTTCTCTAAAACTGTCCTTTTGTGCATGAGAGGAAGTTGATGATCCAAACTCCTCTCTTAACTAAGGTTGGTGACAATAATGGGAGGGTTTAATTGATGTACAGATAAAAAAAAATGATAACAAAAATAATTAATGAGACAGGAAAACAAAAGACCTAGTAGAATCTCCACTCCCATCATCTTCTTGAAAGGATATCTGAGAAAGAGAAATCATGAAAAGGTGGCCCTGTAATGAGAAAGTAATCCAGAAGTAAGCAACAGTAACACATTTTAACAAAAGGAAAAAGATAAGCAGCAAAGATACGGTTTATTTCAAGCACCAAAATTCGGACTGGTACAAGTAAAACCACATGCAGAAATATGACAGAACAAGAGCAAGTTCATCCACGTAAGGGAGTTGGAAAACAAAATATCATTATTTTCTCCATGTGCATTCTTAAATACGAGTGTGCAGAGATACATGAATAACGGAGAGGGAGCGAAATATCGTTTACCTTCTTGTTCACCTAGAATGTAAAATGGAATATGCGCGGTCATCTTTGTTGCACCTTCATTCCAGTTTATGCTCCCAATTTTCTGTGTGGTACCTTGTGAAGATCGCGACGGCCCTAATATGGATGAACATATAGCAGGGTCTTTCATCAACCCCAGGAAATCACATGCACGCCTCCAAACTCTCATGTCTGAAATTCGAGATCGAGCAACCTGAAAAGTACATCCTTAATTAGAAAAATAATTATGTTAATGACCTCTGATGTTTTTCCTTACAAACAGAGATACCTTGCCCAAAGATACACGTGCTCTTGGTAGTAATTCACGATGATGCGTAGCAAGCTTTGCAATGGCCGTCACAACAAAACACATAAGCCTGGACTGTGATGACCTTCTGTAGGTATCCTTATCAGAACTAAGGGATACCTCCTGTGCCATGCCCAGACGACTTCCAAGTAAACAAAAGATTATTCATCAAACAATTACCCATTAAATATCCCAGAACTGGAATAAGCAAGGTTTTTGCTACATCATACCTTGAGGAAAGGTTTTCATACAGAAGAAGTTCTAAACTCTCAAAAAGTTCACGGGCTTCATCTTTGTGAGAGCCACCACCACCACCATGCTCTCCAATGGCCCAACATAATTGCAATGCCAATTCTGTCTAATGAAAATTCAATGATTTTAAATCCAAGATAGTTGCATCATTCCCACATTTAGTTAAAATAGTTCTCGACTAACCTTGTCTGGGCTGTCATAAGCTTCTCCAAGTCTGTCCATTATAGGTTTCTGCAACGAATTCATGAGATATTATATATAAAGTCATTCATGAACTTCTTGAGTTCAAAAGGGCTGGTTCTTGACATGGTATGAGGGCTTATAAAACTAAACGATCCAGATCTGATCCTTGTTGCCCCCATTCTTGTAAAGATTGAATTTCGGCAAAAGTTAGAGAATGCTTGTGCATCATCAGTTCTTCAAGCCCTTATGGATCTCAAATGATGATGATTGGTGCATATTAAATATAAAATCATTCATTAGCTTTTGCCTTGCAACTTTTAAGCTCTCAGGAGAGTTGTTTCTTGACATAAGCCATAGTCTAACAGCTTAAGATTTTATGAATTAGTAGTTCTTGACAAAAGCCATAGTTTTCTGAAACATAAAATGATCAAATGCTATAAAATCACAGCACAAAAGTGACTAACAAAACAGTATTTCAAAATACAAAAATTGAATGCAACTTTAAATGGCATCAATCAGATGTATTAGTGGTACCCTTCAACAAAAAAAATCAACATGCTGTCACATTGCCTAATCTATGTTCACAAAATTAACGATCTTGCTATTTGTCCTAAGGTAAATACATGCTGAATTCCTGATCACTAACTAAAAGTTGAACTGCGTGTAAAATAAAAAATTAGAATAGTATAGTGTCAGAAAGATACCTTTAAGAGGGCAATGAAGTTTGGGTAGCGCTGAAATGTGGAGAGTATGAACTCCAAAAGCCGCTTATGAACCTAAAGGCACAGAGAACTTAGAATGCAAAGCAATGGGTATGAAACAGCAACTTCAGTCACAAAAGCAAAATTTAAAAGTTGTAATTTATAACAATATCAAGTTAGGCAAAGGTAAAGGTGTCCCAAAAGTTAATGCTTTGACGCAAAAAAAGGTGCAACCTTACTACAGAAGGCATTAACAATAAAATAGGAAAACAGTTAATTAATATTTGACTATTTTGCATTGACTTTCCACATACGCTGACCAACTACTCAAGCATAGCATTCATAGTTTTTACTAGATGTAATTCATACCTCATAAGAGAATGTTTTGTCTGGAAATATTGTTGCAAATCTTGACATAAGCAGGGGAAGCAACGCACAGATCAAAGCTGAAAATGTTTAAGAGAATGGGGAAACATCAACAACGCCAGGTGATGAATATACCTTCACAATAAAATTTTCAAGATAATACACTAATGCCAAGTCAAATAAGCATATGTATTAACAAAACTTACAATCATTTACATCGCGCAACGCTATGGAAAAGTAGACATCAAGAAGACGAGGTGTCAGGTGGAGTACTGCTTTCAGCCTATCAGAGTAAGGATTACTCGCTGCAGTCTGTAATATTGTGGTCATCACTGGTGAAGACCAGGGCCGTTCCTAACATAAAATGGAATTTACTTGAATATCATAAGTTAAGCTTCAGATCCCAAAAACAATAACCTTGAACTGTTATGGAGTTATAATATCAAACATATTAGGAGTAACACAATCTTGAACTAGTCTGTATCCCGTACATGGTTTTCTTTCAATCAAACTTTAATGTTAAAATTATTTAGTAAATAAATAGATTATGTGTGTGTAGATTATATTTAAATATATTATGCATAACATGATACAAATTCAAATTTAGTTTGTTGGCATTTATTTTATTTTTCAAAATGTTATGCAAAGAAAATTAAACTTCAGAGAATAAACTTTAAATATAAAACAAAAATTACCAGGGATTTAATTTGAATTTCATATGTTGGAATAATCAACCATTTTGAACTTGAATTTGGAAAATGAGAAGAATAAAAATAAGAGATGCCATGTGGTTGATTATATTAGAGTTGAGTGAGTGTCCCATGTTCATGTAAGAGGACTCATTATCAGGGGTGGATATTAACCTTTAAAAGTGTAGATACTAGAAAATGTGTGTATATGCGCGCGCGCGTGCGTGTGTATTTTTGGAGTGAGAGTATTATTATTTATTAGTGATAGTGAACTTTTTATAAATACTTTAGTGCTAAGTGACTATTGACAGTAAACACGACGGCTTAGGAAAAAATGTGTAACAACTTGAATTTTGATCTTCAAAGTGACAATCAAAACAAATTGGACTGAGAATGGTGAATAACAAGATCAAAGGTAAACATACAGCGATGCCATCATTTTCATCCTTTAAGATCTCAAGGAACAAAGGATCAGTCACATCAATTGCACTGCTATCCTCAGATTCAAAATCTCCTCCACCATCTTCTATCGTCGAACCAGTATATGCTTCATCCATAAGGGCAAGTAGCATCTAAATAAAAAATAATTAAGTTCACTTATATTATGCACAGATGCAACTATGGATGGACTTCGCACAAATTCAAAGCATCAGAGATAACCTTAGGAGCCGTATTTTTCTGAATTGAAGCAATGCTGCTTCCAATTAATGGTCCAGAGCTTTTTTCCACCTTCTCCAATGCCACTACCAAAACTAGCAAAGATGGGCACAGAATGTTGAATTGATTAAGTTATTGTTAAAGGACATAAGAAGAAAAAGATTATCAATTATCATTATATCCTGAACTTCTAAAGCTTAATACAAATGGCATCCAATTAATTTGATTAGGGGCCTGTTACTAACACATACTAATATGTTTTTTATATATTCAAACAACATATATTGATCTTTTCTAACACATGAAATGGTACACAAGACATAAATGGTCGTATAACTTCAACTTACTAGGCAAGTCTAGTAAAGACGGAAACAATGGAATAAATGACCCAGGTGACATCAATCCCGGAAAGGCTTTTAAAATTTGTTTCTCTAGTCTGCAAGAGTAGTTAAAAGAATATTCAGGCAATATCCCCTGTCTATTTGGAATACTCTAACACCACAATTCAACATAATGCAAGTCATGTGAGATATCTATGCCATAAAAAGGGAAAAACAGGTCAAATGTAGGTACGACAAATTAGGACCTTATACAAATGTCAAATACTAAACTTATTTCAACGCAAGCTGTCTCAGAATTAAGAAATTTTAGCTCCTAATAAATGGCAAGTGAAAAATAGTTCAAGACTTCAAGTTAGTAAGCTAGAAAAGTGAAATACTTTTCCTTATTTTTCAGATGAAAGAATAACTTCGTTAAGATAAAAAGATGAAGGCAATAAAGTACGAAGAGATCCTAAAGAATGAAGATACAAATAAAAGAAAACAAAAAAATCAATACAGAAACCTATCCTGTCCATTAGTATATATGCAAGGGAAAAACCTAGGATGCATAGGCATAGGTACGATACCGGTACCGGGTACAAGATATGCCCGTTTAAAAAAAAAAGAGTTTTCATATGCAATATAACAAGAGAGCGAAACTATTTAATTCACAATAAAGGTTCAAAAAATTCAAATTGTGTTTGGTTACAACAACAAAGAAACTCACAAACAAAATAATATTACATTATTATACTAGTATAAAAACAAACAATGATACCAAGAACCAATTATATTTGATTCCATTAATTCTTTTTTGAGAAATCCTTCTTGAAAATTGTCAACAGGTCATTTAATAAAATAAAAATCATGGACAATTCAACTTCAAATTTCTTGCAATAAGCAACTAAACAGATTTCCTTTTCAATATTTACCAACCTTGTACAGTGTTTAGTTTCAAGTTTTGTATCCCTGTTGTAGATACTAGTTCTTTCCATTTAAATTAATGTTTGAAAAAGAAAATAGAAAGAAAAGAAATCCTTATGCATTTCAAGATTTGGGAAATGATCACCTATAATAGATGATATTAACTGTTTCCAGAAGATGCCAGAAAAAAGAATTATCTAGGTTCCCTTTACCCCACCCCCCAAATCAATCCAAGTAAAAAAGTACATACCTTTCACCATTCCAAGCTATGAGCTTTAACAACAATGGAAAAAACTGCAAATAGAACAAACATAGATGAAATCCAATAGAAAGGCACTGTCACTATGCATCCCATATATATCAAATGAGGGTCCTAACTGTGGCCTCATGTTTAATTTTGCTCCTCGGTTTTTCAATTTAAATTCAAATAAGTGCCTATATCAGTTTCCTTTTCCTACTTGTCCCTTATTATTATGTGCATAAAGTGTCTATCCCTATTTTCTTTATATAAATTCTCTCCCTCTATTTTCTTTATACAAATTCTCTACCTCTATCTTTCTTTTAAATTTTTTCATTGACATACCCGTACCTAAATTTTATTTTAAATTAAAATGACACATTCTCATACCCGCACCGTACATGTACCTATGCAACATAGCCCATTACCCATTTTCTCCTGTAACTAACTAGTTTTAACTGTATAACTAACCGGGTTACCTATCAATCAATTTAATACATAAAAATAATAGTTTAAACAAAAGAATCTACCTTAAGGTTTTGTTTGCGAGTTTGGAGGGGAGGGTTTCGGGGGTGGGAAACATAGGGCTAAATTGAGAAGTCTTTCACATTATTTGAAAGAGTATTTTTTTAGAGAATGATAAATTAGTGCTTATAATTAATATATTTTTAATTTTAAGAATATTATAACAACATAAATTGAATTTGAGGAATTTATATAACCCCTCCTCTCCAATACCATTTTTGAGTTTCCCCAAAATAGGGAGATTTGGTATTATGAAGAAAACTAAAGCCCCCAAAGCCCTCCTTTCCCAAACCCCACCATTCTTTTCACTTAATCCTTCCTTTTATCCAAAACCCTCACATCCCTTCCCCATACAAACTCGCAAACAAAGCCTACGAAAATAGACTCAAATAAACCATTAATTTTTTATTACATTTTGCACTCATCAGAATCGTCAGTGCAGCAAAGCATAGGTTATACCTGAGGCATTAAGTTAGGGAAGGAAGTTAAAATTCTCTTCTTGTTGATAATGAGAAATTCAATCATTGCTTCTGCGACGACAGGATCAGCAAACTCCCTGAAACAGGATACAAATAATTCAATAGAATGATAAATCCAACATTTGTGATAACAGCCTCAAGTAAGAGTAAGCGGATATAGGGGAAAACTCCTTTCTTAAGATGTGGTTTGTACGGTAGTACTTTGGGGGATAAAGATTTCAGACGTAAATTCAAAAACTCCCCTCTTAACTACTGTTTGGCTGGTCAGGAAAGATAGCGCAAGTTCTACTGGAATAACTTTTCACACAATTTTAGGGGTGAACGTTATCATGAATCCTAATTGAGACTGAGTAGGACAAATTTTCCAGATTTTCTCATGCCCAACAAATCATCAAGACTCCCTGACCTGTGGTTCACACCTCTCCTGCTCTCGTTTCTCAGTAATGGTGGTGTGAAGGAACAACAACGGTGAAGAGTTGCTTTCCATATTTCTTTGATATATTCTCAGTCTTCTGCTTATGTTCATTGTCATATATTATCAACCACTAGATGTTATGTTTGATTGAGCCTTGTAATCTCACTCCAATAGAAGTCTAAAACAGGTTGGTTATGACAATTTAGATTCTTGTGAGTATTTTTGACTTCTGGATTTCTGTGACATATTGTGCAATCTGCACTTCCAATTCATAATTAAAATACATTTTGTGCTTGATTTGAGTTTTTGCAAGCAAGATTGACAAGTGTTTCACATATTCAGAATAATAAACAACAAGCAAGCCTTATCCCACTAAGTGGGGTCGGATACATGGACCAAACAACGTCATAATGTTCTATCATATACCAATATTTTGATCCAACTCATATTAATCTCTAGATATTTCTCTTATAGTTTTTCTAGGCCTTCCTTTGCCTCTAGTGATTGACTACTCTTCATCTGATCTACTCTCCTTACTACAGAATCTACAAGTCTTCTCTCTACATGCCCAAACCACCTAAGCTTAGTTTTGAGTTTTGACCATTTTTCTACTATAGGTTCTACCCCAACTCTCTCTAATGTTGATATTCAGAAATAATTATTCCTTTAAATTTTATTTTAATCCTTAACCTCTGATTTCAAACATGAAACATGTACTAAACACCAGAGTCCCCAAAACTCTTACGGTAACCCCTTCACACCCCATTCCTTTCCTTTCCACTTTTGGTAGCATCGTTATTCATGATGGATTGGGTATACACTTTTTTTCAAATAGCAAATGTTAGTAATTAATTGTTAAGAATGTTAGTGGAGAGTTGAGCTCGCAACCCCTTATCTCTCCAACTCCAACTCCAACCCTTATCTTTCTCCTCTCAAACCATCAAACAAGTCTATCACCGCACAAGAGAACAAGCGCGGCTAAATCAGCATATGAACTTAAACAACCATTTCATCAACTACAACAAAATTATGGTGTCTTAATTCTTAAGTGAGAGAGTCGATTGCAACTCGTTCATTCAATCTTAGTTTTGTACATGACAGTTTAGATTAATCTTAATCTTAAACTTAAGTAAAATCAATCTTAGTAATAGTAATCAATGTAATATTGAAATTTGAATAATCAACATTAACTTCTATCAGCTCACACACGTGCACACATAACGATATAATTACCTGCTCAAGCACGATCGGAAAAAGGTCCTAAGACTAGGATCAGCATCATGAAGAACAACTTCCCCAAAGTCCAGATAAAACTGAAGAATTGCCTGAAAACCAAATAACAAAACACCGAATCAAATTGAATTGAACAAAAAACACATGTTAGAATAAATTTACTATTGAGAAGGAAGAAAAAAAAAAACATACAAGTAAAAGAAGACCATTGGAGGTTTGAGATTGAGAAAGTGAAGCAACAGCACGTTGAAAAATCTTGTTAATCTGAGGATAAAGCCTAGCTACTAAATCCTCGTTGTTTTCGGTTTTGCATAATTCATGAAGCTTCTTCACCTAATCAAAACAATAACAACTATAATTAATAAACAATTAATTATATCATATATATTATGAGAGAGAGAGAGAGAGAGAGAGAATTGTACGGAATGAAGAAGAGAAGGATCGGAAGCGGGATCGTTAGCGGTGTTGGAATCTCTGGCGCTGATAGATAGCGTTCGGAGGTGAAAATCCCAACCAGTGTCACGCTCTGACATTCTTTCTTAGAAGCGAATTTTGTGAGAATTGGGATCGAATTTGAAGTGTGGCGAACGAAGAAGTGATAGCTGGAGTGAGAGAGACGAAGATGGAAGGAGGAAATTAGCGACGGTGACTGTAACAGGCCAAGTGTCAGCAAGACGACGAGATGTGTTTCCCTGTGTTCTAGATTAAAAAAGGTATATCGTGGTCTCTTTGATTTGGACCGTTAGATAACTAAGAAAATATGGACGGCGATTACTATTTTTTTGAATTTTGTTCTTCTCTCAACACGTTTTAGTCATTCCCAACCAAACTTCCACAAATACCCCTGCGTTAGTTAACTCACGCAGGTGTTAATTCCTGCATGAGTAAACTCACACGGAGATTTACACATGCATGAGTTAACTCACGCAAGGGCAATTTGGTCATTTTGGTTGGGAATGAACAAAACTTGTTCGGAGAGGAGCGGAATTCCATTTTTTTTTGGTAATTCCTCAATTTCCTAGATCAATAATTAATAAAAAAAAAGTTTAATTTTATCATACTTCGTCAACCGATGTGACAACACATCATTAAATGTATATGTAAAAATTGTGTATATCAAAAGTGTATGAATATTAAACTCGTAAAAAAGATGGGTACAAGACATATTATTTTAGGGAATTTAAGTTTGATTTCTTAGTTGAATAATTCTTGGTCAGGTTTTGTTTATCACTCAATCGAATATTTAGAGAACCTAAGAGTTAACAAAAGAAATTAATTTCTACTGACACACTCCGTAAATTCACTTTCAAACAAAGCACGTACAAATTAATGAAATCTTAATTTGCACCATTTGTCTACTCTCTAAGTATCGTTCATTTATATAAGAGAGAAAAACACAAATCGAAGAATAGTAGAACTCGTTATATGATTCACTTATTAAAATGGATCTCACTAATGTGTTCATGTGTTTATCTCTCTCATAAACGAAATAAATAGATGATAGATAAATTGAGCAAACTTACTACGATATTAATGAGATAACTAGTCTCGATCCTACACATACCTATAATGATTTATGTATCTCATATTCTCGTTGACACTTTGGTTAATAGTCTATTATACATTAATATATTTTAAACAACTGAGATTGTATCGATACTTAATTAATCCACATTGCACTGATAATTGTATAAATACTAGCTCTCTGAAATACATCACTTCAGAAACTCTTCGCCTAAATTCATGTTTTTCCCTTATGAACTATTTTGTGTATTGCAATGACCTATTTACAAAAAACGATGACGAAGTCTTACTTAATTAGGATAAGTGAAGGCACTATCATGAATCATGAAATTGTTTGGAAGAAGATCATAATGATTAGAAAGAATAAGAGTTTCATGAGGGAGATACTCTTAGATATTCATGTAGAGTGAGTATAGATCGATAAAATAATGAATATGAGATATGAGATACAATAGTGTAGCTTATTTATAGAGATACTTGGAGTAACAAACTCCTTAACTAACTTTCTAGTCTTGTTACCACTAGGTAGCGTATCAATTAGCTATAATTAATTAACTATAGTGTAATAGTCCCCCTCAAACTCAAAGTGAGAAATTCACTAATTTAAGTTTGAAATACAATGAAAATACAATGATTAACTATAGTGTATAAACTAAGGAAAATGGGGTACACTTATGGAAAAAAAATGGTAAAATGAGTGAAGTAGCCCATACCTAGTCTAAATGCTCCATTGAATAGCCCATAATAAAGCTTAACAAGGCCGAAGAGACCCAACCCAGATTCTTCCTGCTAGCGAAGAAACAGAGAAATTGATATGAGAACAAAGTAAAATGCAACTGAACCAAAAGCAAAATATCTAAAACGCGTCTTTTCTTTTTCTGCCTAAAACATGATTCAGCAAACACAATTCTAAGTCACGATTATGCAAACAAGATAATATGGTGAAAACACGAAAAAAGAGATTCTTCAAAACACGCTTTTTGATGCAATTCTAGAAAAATATGATTATGCAAACGTGAATTCATCCAAATAAGCTTTTCTCTGTCATAACTCTTTGATGTGTTGAGAATAGGAGAATGGAATCATGAATCAACACAACATATATCATAATTCCTTTCACTCAAAAACTCTTTGATCGTTAGTGATGTTGGCGAGTTCGACGAGGGATTCCGGCAAGATAGACGACAAACAATTCCTTCCTCGATCCCAAGGTATCCACCAGAGATGGAAATAAATGTGTCAGAGAACAATGAAAATGAAGAACAAAGCCGAAGGTGTTCTTCCACCGGGATCGAAATTGACTCTATATTCATCATGTAACTGAAAATACTAAATCTTGTTGTTAACAGTGTAACTAATTTGTTTAGTATGTTTCTCGACGAAGAAGCCATGCCGCCGCCGCCCTAAACATAACTCCACAATTTCACCGTTAAAGATATGACGAATTCTTCCAACACTTCGGAAACAACAAAATTAGAGTAGGGATTCTTCAATTTCAAGAACCTTCACGCACTCATTTTCTTGTAGAACAACGAAGGCATGATCAATGTCTTTGGTAACGTGGGTTCAAAGCCTCAAACATTTAGCTCCTCCTGTTCTTCAACGAGTTAATCCGTCTAACAATTTTTTTCCCAAATTTTTTAATAGCTTGTTTTGACAAAAAAGTACTCCAGTCTCAATTATAAGAAAAAATAGTCAATAAAATTGATGTATGTCGTTCAAAATTTTAACAAGATACATCAACTTTCTTTAACTTTTTTTTGCTTATAATTAAGAGTGGAGCGATATTGATATTGTCATAGAAAAAATAACAACTAACAAATTAGGGGTAAAAACATCGACAATGGCTCAATGTCACTCCTAACAACTTAACTAATAAATGAGACATTATAAACAATCTAACATAATCAACAACAATTTACAAGCAATAGAATAGAAAGAAACTGAATCTTAGTCCAACAATTCTAAAGGCAACAATGAATTTCTATATCAGATTTCACTTTAGTTCACAAGCACAAGTTCTCCCTGGGTGAAAAAAAGTTTGGGTTTAGGTCATTATTATTACTGAATAGTGCAGTGAAAAAATAAATTTTAAAGAGCTTGCGGGTCAACACTTCCCTTTCCTGTTTTTTTGACGGTCTAAACGGAACAGACCAACAAGAATACTAAATACATCGACTCAATCCGTCTAAAATAACGAGTTAAACGGTTCAGCAACCCAAACCCGTTTTTGCCACCCCTAGTATGTTCGACACATGCAACATCATGCAATTTAGCATTGATATATACATGTTACATTATCCCTATGTTTCAACAATTTGTTAAATGAGAGCTTCTACCGTTGACTCATAAATTAAAGTGTAACGATACACTTTCTTTATATGAAACTACAAGAAAAAATGCATTTTGCGACACCTCATTTACGACCTTGCCTTGGAACTGTCGCAAAGTAACATTTGCGACTGTTATTGCGACAGTCGTAGGTTTTATTGCTTTTTTTCTTTCTCCAAGCGCATTCCTATCTAAGCTTTTGCTCCAAATATTTTGTCACTCCCTCTTTCTTCATTTCATTCTCCCTCCCACAATTTCAAAACCCTAACCCCAATTTTTTGTCATCTAAATCATAAACTTTGAATATTTCAGCTTCATCATATTTATCTCCCTTTTAAATATATTTACTTAGTCGTCAAATTATATTGATCATATGAAAATAAGTTTGATTTCCCTTTGAATATTGCATGTTACAGTTGCTTTCGCAGCTTGATTCTCTGTTTAACAAGGTAATTCTCTAGTTCATGTGTTGCAGTCTTTTTAGACGTTGGGCGCCTGTTTTGCGTGTGTAATATGTGGGTCTATTGTATGTGGGTCTTTTTAGTCTTTTTCTGCTGGAGCTGCAATTTTGTGCATATTTTATGGTTTTTATGTTGTGTTGTTGCTGCTGTTGTTTCCCTTCAGTTTTGGGTTTCATTTTGTTCAGTTTTAGTGCAGGTTTTGTGTGTTGTTTTTGGTCTGCTGCCGTTATTACCCCTTTGCCTGTTCAATTTGATATGCAATCTCTTGGTGCATTCTTATGTGTTCGTTGATAACTATTAAAATTTTCATTTCTGTTCTTACATTGCAACTTCTTCTGCAGCTTGATGAGTGGTGGGAGCAACCGGCATCAACGGTTGTCGACTGGGGGACAGTGGATGGGTAAAATGTAGCTGTCTGGTATAATCATGTGAAAAAGCTTCCCACACGTTATGAACAGGAGCTACTATTGTGAATAGAATTGTAATGCACCTTCAGTGACTTAAATTTCCACTAGTGTTTTGGTTTTTGAATGTTTATGGGATTTATCTATTGTTTTGATTGTTACTATTGAAAGAATTATTATTATGGGATTTAGATATTTTTAGTTATATATATATATATATATATATATATATGTATGTATGTATGTATGTATTTTAAGTATTTATTAATATATTTATTTAAATTGTCAACAAAAATTGCCCCATTCAATTATTATTATTATTATTTTTTAAAAACGAAATATTTGTGATTGTTGTGAAGGGTCGCAAGTCCATTTTATTTGGAATAAACCACCTACTTTGCGACAGTCCTGAGGGGTCGCATATATAGTATTGCGACTGTTGGGAACTGCCGCGATAGCTATTGTGACTGTTGGTGCGACTGTTCTCTCAACTGTCGCAAAAGACAGTTGCGACCCCAACATCAGCGCCTGTAAGGGAACAGTCGCAAATATACATTTGCGACCCTTCTAACAATCACAATCAGTCATTTTAAAGGTCACAAAATGCATTTTTTCTTGTAGTAAATATTTGTGGATTTTTGCTTTTTAGAAAATATAATTTCATAAAAAAAAACACCATTTTACTATTTATAAGAATCACACTCCTTCAAAAAAATAAAATAAAGAATCATACACAATGTTTTACATTTTATCCTAAAAAATAATTAAAATTCACTAATAAGAGTAGTAAACATTTAGAAAAAAAAAATTAAATTTTGCTGATAGTTTTTATAATTAAGATTTAGTTATTATAATTGTAAATGATAGGTTTCTTTTTAAAATTCTTTTAACTAATAATTGAAAGACCAAATATAAATATACACTCACATTTTCGATTGTATCATATAAATTGTCCTTTTATATTAATTGGTTTTCCACTCTACTCACATCCTAATATATGCCAATGTAATCTTTAAGACATGTGCACAATAGTCTAAACTCGTTATGAAAATGTTAAATCCTAATTCATAACACTTTTCTAAGTTTTCAAACTCATTCACTCATCCTATATATTGAGAAAATTAAAGATATTTTGATTTAAGATTATTATTATTATTATCGTGCAATATTCTCTCGTATATGATATTCACCTAGGTTATGTTTGAGTGTTTTAAGAGAGAAGAGGGTCTGTAAATAAAGAAAGGAAAAAAGAGGCCTGGATAGAATAGAGAGTTCTGAGACGGGAGGATTTTGAGGGGTTTAATTTTTTTCCTAATACAAAATCTATCTAATTCGGAGGAACCAAAAAGTTATATTGGAGGATGAGTTCCGAGGATTTCAAAAAAATTTAATAAAATTTAAAAAATATTAATCATAAACATTAACTTATTATTCTCTGCAAAAACACTCTTTTGAATTTTATCGAAAGATCTCTATATTTTGGTGTAAATCATCCCTCGATAGGTTTTCCTCTATTCCTCTCTAAGCTTTCAAGGAGAGCCCTAGATGACTTACTTACACGGCAGATAAACCTAACTTTATTTAATCCATGTGCATATAGATTTCAGCTGTACCCAACTACCCATGGTACCAAAATTACGGGTACAGGTAATGGCTTGCATGCATTTTAGCTGGCATTCTGCATTGGACGTCGTTCTGTTTCGTAACTAGCATATTTGCCACTAATGTCAATTGCCATAATACTACCAGACAAACCTAATTCAAAACCGACATTGTGATAACATGCATTTTGCCTAGTCCCATCATGTCATTACTCAGCATTTAATCATTTATTTCCCTATTTGGTATGCTCACTCATGTCCAATGTTATCCTAACCTATTTAGAAAGAAAATGCTAGAATGCACCACAAATTCTATTTTCAAATTTGCACGAACTGAATATACAATATTTCTATTTGATTTTTATCTGAATTTTGATTTGGGTCAAAATGATCAAGTATGCTTCTCTTGGAAGAAATGAAATGGGCATATTTGACATGTTTATGTGAATCATTTCAACAAGATACATTTTTTTTATGGAACTTGTCAAAAAGACTAACATTATAAACAAAATGTAATATAAATAACCAATTCTAGACAAAAGATACTATAACTGCATACATATAAATTTTATAAAGTTAATAATTCAACTAACTATCAAATCAAATAATTCAAAGCTCAAAGCGCACATATAGAAAAATAATTCAACTAACTATATTTATCATGTCGCTTTGATTTTCAACACTCAAAATGCATCAACTTGCAAGAAAAATAAATGAATCACACAACTAAATAAGTTGTAGTTATCCATTCAAGTTGCAACTTGGACTATGGCACAATTAACATGTATTCGGTTGAGTTTTTGTTTAACATAATTTTGAATATATATAATTAAATAATTTGTTAGCCAAAATTGGCAGACAAATTTATGGTCATGCTAGTTTTCCTCATTCGATGGAAGGATAAAAGAGTGCAAATGCATTAGAATACGAGTTAGTTGAATCTTTCTCAAGTCTACTGAATTAAAATCGATCAAAACTTAGTGGACCTTGACAATTTGGCATTTTACTTGTGTTTCATGTTTGTAGCGCCACCAACCGCATATAAGCACAATATCATGTTATGAGAAAGTTGTGCACGCGTGGATAGAGTAGACAAGAAATGTCACGAAAGAGGGAAGATCAAGCTAAATGTGAGGCACCATGTACCCCAACCCCAACAATGGGAGAATTCATGAACCATTTGCGTAATTAGGCGAGTAAGGCTAAATTCCATAGCTCACTTGGTTTTGGCCAGTACGAGCAGTGTTTTCCTATAAATACCCCACTTGTAAAAAAAATTCAACACACAATCAATCAAACAAGCTTTTTACAAATTGATCCCTTTACATTTTTTTTACCTTATTTTTATACATTTCTTAATTCCCTAGTTTAGAAAACACTTATCACCCTACTTAACACTCTTTGAAGTAGTTAAAAAAATTCATAGTTGATCAAAGACAGAGTTTTTTTCTCGGTGTAATCATTAGAAGAAAACATAAATCACAGTTGATAGCTATTATCTAATACCTCATTTAATTTTCAAGTTCGACATCAAAATGTAGTATCTCTTACTTATAAATGTTAACCCGTCTCGTACTTAACCTAATTTTAACCTAATTTTTCCCTTCTCTTACTTATAAATGTTAACCCGTCTCGCTATACTTAACCTACTTTTAACCTAATTTTTCCATCCACACTTTTGCATTTAATGCTTATCTAAATTAAAATAAAATAAAATTATGTTCCTAATTAGATGCTATTTTTTTGGAAAGGAATAACTGTTAACCCGTCTCACTATACTTAACCTAATTTTTCCCTTCTCTTACTTATTCTTATTTATTAATTTTGTTAGGTCTGCAACATTTTAACCTAATATTTTCCCTCTCATTTTAACCTAAAAAATTTCATCTAAAAAAATGCATCGCTCCAATTACATTCCTATCCTCTTGCCTTTTTTTTTTGATGTTGCACGTTTGTTCTAGAAATTATGATGTTGCACTCAATATGAGCATATCAATGATCAGGTTATGATGCCTTCTATTTTATACATTTGTTTTTTTTTGGATTTTTTTTTGACAATATTTTGTACACTTTTTTTTTGAAGGAAATATTTTGTACACTTACTAAAAAAATGCATCGCACCAATTTCATTCCTATCCTGTTGCCTTTTTTTTTGACAATATTTTCTACACTTATTTAATACGTTTACAAACAGAATGCCCTAATTTCCATGTAAACTCGGCTACCCTAATTTTCATATTTACCAACACCTGCATTTTTTCACAGACAGTTGTATGTTGTTGTTTCAAGAGTTTCATCCAGAGAAGGACTAAAGATATTGATCACTGATCAAGATGGTGAAGATACCAATGTAACGTTTAACGTCGTATATGAGGAAGTATTTTGCAATGTGTGATGAAACTACATGCCAATGTACTAAAAATTTCATATTTCTTTTACCGAATTATTGATAAGATTACCAAAAAAAAATTATTTTATAATATTTCAGATTTCATACATTTTATGAAGTGTTTTATTTTGTCTACTATGAATTATCACGTGTTATTTTTTTCACTGTTACCAGTTATATATTGCATTTTATTATTCGTATGTCAATCCCTTTACAATAAACCTGTGTGGAGCACGGGTCAAAAATCTAGTAAATGTTAACCCGTCTTGCTATACTTAACCTAATTTTAACCTAATTTTTTCCTCCACACTTTTGCATTTAATGTTTATCTAAAGTAAAATAAAATTATATTCCTACTTAGATGCTATTTTTTTTGGAAAGGAATAACCGTTAACCCGTCTCGCTATACTTAACCTAATTTTTCCCTCCACACTTTTGCATTTAATGTTTATCTAAAAAGTAAAATAAAATTATGTTCCTAATTATATGCTATTTTTTTTGGAAAGGAATAACCGTTAACCCGTCTCGTTATACTTAACCTAATCTCTTCCTTATAAATGTTAACCCGTCTCGCTATACTTAACCTATTATGTTACCAAGGACGATGTCATGGAAATATTATGTTATGGTACAGTACCAACGTCTATGCTTCTTAATATTTTGAAATATTATATGACAATCATGACATTCATCTAAACTAACTTATAAATGTTAATCCGTCTTACTATACTTAATCTAATTTTTCCCTCCACACTTTTGCATTTAATGTTTATCTAAAAAGTAAAATAAAATTATGTTCCTGATTATATGCTATTTTTTTGAAAAGGAGTAACCGTTAACCCGTCTTGCTATACTTAACCTAATCTCTTACTTATAAATGTTAACCCGTCTCGCTATACTTAACCTAATCTCTTACTTATAAATGTTAACCCGTCTCGCTATACTTAACCTATTATTTTACGTTACGGTATCAAAGACAATGTCATGGAAATATTATGTTATGGTACAATACCAACGTCTATGCTTCTTAATAGTATGAAATACTATATGAAAATCATGACATTCATCTAAACTATTTTGTCAAATATTATCTTCGATATGACCCGTGCGTGTCTAATTATAATTTAGTTTAAGCTTTTCAACATACCTCAAAATATTTTAAGACACTTTCACTTGACATGAAAGTTAGGTACAGCTGGTTCCGACACAAAATAATTAGACAGGACAGAATCATGTAAAATCTCTAAATCCACATATGCACTTTAATAAAAATTTTAGTGGATATACTATTTAATAATTGTAGATTATTTGTTTATTTATTGTTGTATAATTAATTAGTTACAAGTCAATTTTTGAATTAAAAAAAAAAAGACACAAAATTAATTGGACTTGACTTCACGGCGTTGGCAATCGGATAAGGTGAAATACGCATACTATATGTGCAACATCTTAGTCAATCTGATAGTGGTGCGTAGCGGTCTACCCTGAGAATGGGATATCATATAATGGTATGACAAATAACAGTCACTGATATTTGATTATTTTTTGGACAAATTACATGAATACTATAAAGTACAAACTTATATATTTCTCAAAGAAAAAAAACTCATATTTGATATAAAATAAAATATAACACTCAAATCTCATTAAACATTCATAAATCAATACATCAAGAAAGAAAAGACAGAGGAACAAACAAATAAAACATAAAACAAGAGAAACCATAAAAAAAAACAAAGAAAGAAAAAAAGAACAGATAAACCATACATACACTAGAGGAAGAATAAAAAGAGAGAGAAACCATCAAACAATGTTAGGGTTTACCGAATCCACAAAATGCTCCAAAAAAGTTTTAAAAATAAGGTCAATTTGAATTTTTTTTACTAAAATCAAATAGCGAATGAAGCGGCCACTATTTTATTTCGCGCCGCTATGACGATTAGTGTTGCGGTTCGTCGCCGTTACGCTACGCGCGACCACTATGTCCACTATGATTTGCAAAGTATCACTTTGATTTTATGAATGAACTTTAAACACTACCTCTTTTTAAATTTAGTGATATTTTTTAATACCAAAAAAGAGGCGCAGAAAAAGCTCCGCTACCTCACACCTTCATATATATAAAGATCAAAGTCCTCGTAAGCTTATGTCAGTTGATCATATGGACAATGCATAATATATGCAAGGCCCGAGGTTCGAACCCCGACCACCATCAAAAATAAATAAATAAAGATCAAGAGACAAAAAGAAAAGGAGGGGAACATAAAACCAAAACTTCCTAAAAAATGACAAACTTATTATTGGGCATATCAAGTCTATTTTTAACATAACATTCTCTAATAGACATGGGAAGATCGGTCCAAATAATAAGATTTGGAATGGATAACCTTAAAGTGGGTAGACTATCGGTAGATTGATTTCCCTCTCTAAAGACATGAGTAACTTTGAAATTCATTCAAGATATCATCAATTTGCAATTCTTTCATCTGTTTCTTAGGCTGCAAGTAATCAAAGAGATGGATTTGAAAGCCAAAACCACCAGATGAGTTTGTTTCATTCCACCTGTCATCTTGCTTTAAACCTCCACCCGCAATGTAATATCAACGTTACGTAATCTTCCATCCTACAAAGGTAATCAACATTCATAAACTCAACCTAGACAACACCACCACCAATATGACAGCACAAAAAAATACAACAACACAATTAATGTCTTCCAACAACACAAGTGCCAAATATAGTAACTATATAAAGCAAATGTACTAACGTTTCTCATGTTCATCAGTATCCAAGGAAAGAATAAAAAACAACCATATAATACGAAAACCCTAAAATAAAATGAAATATTCCATATTAGAAATAAGAAGAGATGGGCATGGTGAACAAAACTGATGAATGAAAACAACATAACACATGAATTACTTGAAAACAAAAACGACGATCAGAGCATAATGACGATATGGAAAAACGATAGGAAAATCACTTACCTAATCAGATCGTTACCTTTCCTTATGTTCAATCCTTGCAACGATGATCAACGATGATGGAATCTTAGGGTTTTTAGTGAGGAAGATGATGGTTGTGGTTTTAGCGGGAAGAAGAAGACATGGAGGACTAAATTGAAACAAAAATGAAAGGAAGGAAACAAAATGAAAAAGGTACAAAATGGTTAAAAGGGGGAAGTGAACGGTTTTCTTATCTAAATGTGTTATCTTTCAATTTAGTCCTTGCAGTCGTGGAATACATGTGAATGGAACAACTCATCAAGTTTCCTAACACGTCAGTGCCCCTAATGGCAAAACTTGACGGAGGAATCAATTTGGTTGACGTGTGTATCATTGAGGGAGTGTTAATGTATTTCGATTAATTGGAGGATGAAGCTGATCGATTGATCACAATTCAAGGACAAACAAACTTGTTAACTCAACCAACTTCATGTAACAACAATTATTCCGAATCAACTTGAAAGAAGTTTAAAAGAAACATATTTTATTCATGTTAGAATCACTGCTAAATATATATAGGATAAATGGTGAAGATGATGGAATCTCAAGATAAATAGTGAAGAGGAAGATGATGGAATCAAACTTGAGACCTTGAGTGGAACACACTCCAAGATCCCAAGCCAACCACTAAGCCAACCCCAACTACTGCAGTGACGTTAAAAAAGAGAAGAAAAATTATTTACAAATATCAACAATATCCTAAAGAACACAATGATGCTTGAATATGAAACTTCCATCTCATACATAAAATTTATATATTTGTCAGATATTATTACAACTTAATACTTATATTTCATAATCAAACTTGAGTTCACATTACCATAATTTGGTGATCTTTTATTTTATCAGCGTGCGTTTGTCAGAGGCACGTTGATATTGTAATTTTATTACAGCCGTATAAAGTGCAACTTTTGCAAAAAATATTGTCATTTACCATGATTTCATCAAACTCAAAGGGAATCCAAACACAAGTAGGAAAAAAATCAAAAATCTTGTGGTTCTTGACCCCTCCCAAGAAAATCTACAATCCTATTTGAAATACAGAATGCAGTAGACTGAATAGTAATCATAGGATTAACACCAATAGCAGTTGGAAGCACACTAGCATCACAAACAAACAACCCTTCAGCTTCCCAACTTTCACCATTTTCATCAACAGCACCTTCCTTTTCATTCACTCCCATTCTGCAACTCCCCATTTGATGAGCAGAAGTATACAAATTCCAATTCTCACCTGGTGACAATGCTCCTTCCATTGGATAAACACTATCTATAAACTCTTCAATTTCCTTTTCGCTAGTGTTCTCATTACACTTAATTCTTTGACCATCACTTCTGTGTGTTCCTACTTCAACTGCTCCTGCTGCTACTAGAATTCTCAGTGCTTGTTGTATGCCAGCTCTCATATTCTCTTTGTCGATTGAATTCAATTTGTAGCTGATTCTTCCCTCTGTTGTTACTTGTCCACCTGCTTTGTCTCTTATTATTGTTATGAAATGTGCTGTTCTTGGATAATTTAGCATTCTTTGTTTGTAGTCTAGTCCTGATTCCCATGGATATAGTGCTGAAAATGATGATGGTCCTAATAATGGTGTTTCAATTATTGCTCTTGTATCTGATATTGAATCATCATTTGATGATGAGGGTACTCTATGGACAGATGTGATTATTCCTCCCTCATTGGCTTTACCTGTTAGGAATCACAGGATCGAATAGATAAAGATTCAGCTCCTAGGAAAAAGAATTATGCTAGCATTGTACACTCTAATTGAAACTTAAACGATTTTCATTAAGTTTATGTTGGTCCTACATGATATAGCGATACTTGTTTGAATTTCGATCAATTAGACATTGTATGTTGATAGATAAAAAAAACTCATTAGATTTCATATTGATTAGAAGACAATAATGAAAATGATTACGCACTGCTCTTTATGTAGAGCTCAGGAAAAAGATTAACAAAAGAGCTAAAATTTTAACTAACTAAGCTCTAACTAACAGTACATTGTTACGAGTGGAACTGAACTAAAATCTACTAAACAATGTCTCAGGTTCGAGGCTTATAGATGGAAAAATTATTGGTTGGGAAAGGAAATCTCACTAGGTGACAAGCCGGATTCTCCCCCAGTGGAGACCGAGGGAAGTCGGTGACTAATTCGCACCAATAACATGTTTATAAAAAAAAATACTAACTAAACATAATTTTTATATTTCTAATTACCTTTGAGTTCTGATTTTGATTCCGGAAAGTAACCCCATGTCATTAGCACAGGATGAAGATGAAGGTTTCTACCAATGTTATTATTCTTTAAACCACTAGAAATCATCAATGGAGGTGTTAGAAGTGCTCCACCTGCTGAAATTGTTACTTTTGCTTCAAATTGTAGCTTCATTGTTACTCCACTATTTAAAGTCTTTGACAAAATTCCCAAACATTTCTTCTTTCTGTTGTTTCCATTCCTGTAACTATTTTCAAACAAAAACCTCTCAGCTTTGCATCCTGTTATTATCACAGCACCTTTTTCAACAGCATCTACAAGCCATGTAACTTGAGTCCCTTGTTTCTCTCCTTTTGGACAACCATAACCACATGAACCACAATAATGATTCCCTGGTGAATTTCTTGGCACATAATCAACTTTTAAGCCAAGATTTTGGCACCCTTTTCTTAATACTTGATTTTGGAATCCTTCTTGTGTACAATTTTCATTAACACCAATTCTCTCACACACGGTTTCCATAGCAGATAGATACTCTACGCTTTCAAATAGTGAAAGTTTGTGTTCCTCTGACCATTCTTTCAACACCTTTTCTGGTGTTTTAATGCAAGCTGACCAATTCACAGCTGAACCACCACCTACTGTTGAACCTGCCAAAATAAGTATTCTTGAATCAATAGAAGCTAGGATCCCTCCATTTTCATATTGTTGATCCATTGAAGGACCTTCTAGAGATGAATAATCTTTGGGAACAAAATAGTTTCCTTTTTCTAGAACAATCACTTTGTAGCCAGCTTTTGATAGGACAGAAGCTGCTACACCTCCTCCACAGCCAGAACCAACAATTACCGCATCACATTTGATTTTGAGAATGTTATTTTTGGAGTCTAGTGTAACATTGAGGCCTTTGTTAGATAGAGATTGTTGAAGAGTTGTGCCATGTTCATGCATGGTTTCAATAATTCCTTTTTCAAGGGGTCTCTTTTTGGTGTCATTGGTCATTTTCTCATCAGCTGTTGATACTTCGTATCCAATGGCTTTCCATGCTGGATTATCACCATTTTCATCAACCTACAAAATGTCCACTTTCTTAAGTATTGTTATATTTCAATAAGTTTAATTTTGATGTATTGTGAGTGTAAATTCTCTTGCAAATTCAACCAATCCTACTCAAGCTTATGTGTGAGTTTTAGGCTATGTATGATTGTAGTCAAATTTATAGCAAGGTTGAAGAATTAATATATACCCAAGAGAAGAAAACAAAGAGGCATAGGATTTTGATGTAAACGAATGTGAGTCTAAAAGGAGTGAGGAATTTATGCTTGAGACCCCTCTGCACAATCTTTTCTCTTCTATCCAAAGACAAGCTTGAGAAGTTGTTGATAAAAGGCCATTTCTTACCGAGACATAGCAAACCACAAATCAACAAAGTGCCCAACCTCGTTGCTAGAAGCCATAAAATCACTCTAATCAATATTACTGCTTCTATTACAGCCCTCTTCGCTAACATCTCAGCAACCTGTTGCCATTCAAAATTTACAACAGGATGATATAATATGATATATGAATTCAATCAAGTAGTTTAGTGGCTAAAAATTCACCACTTAAGATAAATAAGTATGCAATCTAAGTCCCATATTACATTATTAGCCTTAACCCATCTTATAAAATTGACCAGGAAGGTGAATAGTTTTCTTTTTGAACATCATCTCTATTACATGTGAAACTTGACTTTTTCAATAGACGACTTTCTATTTAAATTGCAACAATGTTTGGACTTATAACTTATGCAGTAAATTTTCGTAAAGTAAAAAACTTATGGCAAATATTTTATTTTTGACAAGACTTATGGCAAATATTTATCCTTAATAAAAAAAAATTATTTTAATAAAAAATACTTATGTGCATTTCTTCAAGTGCTTTTCATAAGATACTTAGTTAAATTATTTATGATTTTCTCAAATTCATAATTTTTTCAAAATTATTACTCCCTCCGTTCCTTTTTAAGTGTCGTTTTAGAATTTTAACATAAAATAACGAAGTGTATTTTTGCACATTTTTTTCCCTATTATACCTTCATTTTAATCCACTAATAATTTCCTATTTTTTTTTACACACTTTATATTTCCAATAAATTTAATATGCAATAAACAATTGTTAGTTACTACTCTCTTTCTCCAACAAATTTCTATTTTTTGCGTGCTTTATCTTTTTCTCACAACAAACAATTTTTAATTTTTCTAAGAAAAAATTAACTTTCATCCGGCTCCTTTAATCAAAATTAAGACTTCAACTATTTCTCCCTCTTCATCTCGCATCAACAGTTTCAATGAGTCTTCCACTCTTTCTTCCTTTTGAACATTCATGAAGTCTTTTATTTTTTTCTCTCTCAAATTTGTCCTTTTACTTTGCACTTGAAATTTTTAACAAATACTACTCATCTTATTTATTGAATTTTAACTCTTCACATGAAACCATTATCATAAGTAACAAAATTTTGTTTAAATTTGAAGATAAAAAGAAACAAATTTTGTTTTAAAACAAAACAAACAAACTTTAGTTTTTCAAATATATAGCATTAATTATTTTTATTGAAAAATATAAGAGTAATTGACAAAAAGTATAGTTGACAAATCGTGCCCTTAAAATATCAAAACGACAATTAAATAGGAACAAAAATTCACTCTAAAAAGACACTTAAAAAGGAACTGAGGGAGTATAAAAAAAAAAAAAAAATTAGTTAAAAATAAGAACAACGTCTAAAAAAATACACATAAGTTTTATCCTAACAAAATATGCACCAAAAACCATCTATTCAAAAAAAAAAAAAAAAGCACCAAAAACCATAGATTAGGTCGCTTCAAGAGTAGTCACATGCATGTTTAACTATTTTTGTTAGGAGACATATAGCTATTTTGAAATTTTGATCGACTGTCTAGCTTGAGTTAAAAAACAAATATAGCATGCACAAAGCAGCTACGTGTAACATATTGGAACATAAATGTGGGGTCCCACCATGCACATCGAAGCTGTTCCTTGCATTCAGGAACTTATTTCGGATCGAGAGAGAGATCAGATACAAGAGAACACAGATGAATACATACATACCTCGTCAGGGATTGGATATTTAGAAGCAGAGATGTTGAAGAAAGACTGGACATCTTTGCTTGCTTCATCATCAGACAGATCATCTTTTGTGAGAGCATCATCCATTGGCAGTGAAGGAAACGTAACCTCACATATGCTTGTGAGTGACTTCATCTCAGCTACAGAAAATCCATGTTTGTATTTGATATTCTCTTTCACACCACTCAACAGTGGATGACACTCCCTTCTCATTTTTTTCCTGTGTTGTGATCACTGATGTGAAAAGAATGTGGGGAGTTTTTCCTTTTGAAGGAGAATGCTCGGAGTTGTATATCTATACTATATATAAATAATAGGGTTAAATAAGTTTTTCGTCCCTATAAATATTGTGAATTTTGATTTTAGTCTCTAAAAAATTAAACTAAATGTTTTCATTTTCACAAAATTTTTTATTTTGTTTTTGGTCCCTAATGAATATAATTTTGACATGTTTTTGAATTTTTTTTGAACACAATAACAATATACAAAGGTTGAACATAGTAAACGAACATAATATAGCTACAATTTGAACATAAAAGAGTTATAATCTTGATATTTACATGAACATAGATTGGGCTTTAAGGACAAAAAACAAAATAAACTTTTTTATGAGGATGAAAACATTCAGTTTAATTTTTTAGGGACGAAAATCAAAATTCGCTATATTTATAGGGACGGAAAACTTATTTAACCCTATCTTTATTGATTTGAACTTTTTTGATTTTGACTGACCAATTTCCGTTTTTTATTTTGTGGGTTTTATACTAGTTTGGCATCACTTCAATTTGATGATCAGTACTTCTTGGCAAGCTCCATGGATGGATCGGTTAGTTTATTCTTTGGAAACTTCTACTTAGATTTATTGTTAATGTCACTTCTACATGGCATAGAATACTGATAGTTTGCTGCAGAATCTCATGTTCAGGCATTTGTGTGAATTCATTCTGAATTGTGTGAATTCATTCTGAATTCCGTATTATTTACATTTAAATGAATTTTTAGTTATTTAATGTGCACAAACCAAGTCTAATAGATCCTATATACTTCAGTGTATATTCTGCCAAAATGTTGTTACTAAGATTCTCTGTAGAAGCTATTTATCGCGGGCTTCATATAATGAGAGAAATTACATCTTAAATAACTGTTCTTTTCCTTTTTAGATAAGGCTATACGACCGTCGCTTGGTCCAGAGGGGTGCAGTTCAATCTTATGAAGGGCACGTGAATTCCCATACTCAGATACAACTCGGCGTTGACCCAAATGAGAGATATGTTATGTCAGGTGGATGTTATTTCAGTGATTTTATTTCTTCAACATTTTTGTTTTAAAATTCTAACATAGTCATCTCAGGTGGAGAGGATTGCAAGCTACGGATATGGAGTATCAAGTCTGGTGAATTGCTTTTGGAGGATAAGTTCTCTAATTCAGTTCTCTCCACTGTGTGCTATCAAACATTTAATAGTAAGCACGACATGCTTTTCCTCTTTCTGCTTTCAATGTTATATATATTCCCCTTTGTTGTCAGAAGCACTTTTAGAGTGGGTTTTCTTGTAACTTATGTTAGAATGTGTTATTTTGGTGCCCAGAATTTCAAGCAGAGGAAGAAAATGAATACACACATGACTCTTCTTTAGGTGCATGGCTTGGATCACATGAAGGTCTATTCTATATGCACTGGTTATGAGTGTACAGAAAATCAATATACCATAACCTGTAGGCTGTAGCTCCTGTAGGTCTATCCTGGTCTTAGCATGATGAGATTAAATAACTTGTAGATATGTTGTTTGGTTTATTTCCTTGTTAAAGATTTTTATTTGATTAGAGCTAGAATTTTGATATAGCAAGTAGCAGAGACGACTATTTACCTTCTAGAAATGGTGATATAGTATATTTACACATACATGCACACAATGAAAAGGAAAAAGAAGGAAAAAAAACATAATTTTGCTTGGCTTTTTGGCATCAAGGTTTCTTTCTATGTAGACCATCTTGTTCATGTACTGTGTGTGAGATTCATGACTCATGCGGGCCAACCATGGTTCAATGGTTGTAGTGGAGACATCTGACGACTGTGTTGTTCACTGCAGCTACATTCACACATTTAACAGTTCAGCATTGTCCTATCTTTAATGAACGGCTGACCGTGTGAATGCCGGGGATTGAACGCTTGGTTTTTTACGTTTTTGGAGAACGAATGGATTGAATGAAAAAACTACCAAATGAAATTATTGAGTTGAATGTAAAGTGTTTTTATTTGAATACATATTTACGTAAAAATGATTTTATGAATGTGTTTGGATATTTTAGATCAAAATTATTTGTGTGTGATTATCAAATTGAAAAAAGTTTTAAATGTATATAAAACTTGTAGAAAGTTAGAATTATTCGACTTCAATGCTAACAATTTCCTCTTCAAATCCCTAGTTTGACTAATTGCATTCACACATTGAAATAAAAATAACTAATCAAGACGTTTGATCTAACAATTTTCACATTTTTGTCGGTTGAACTATGAACTTTTTCACTTCCATTCTAATAATAACAATAAGTAACATATGCTACCAAACTCCTCTTAAAAAAAAACATTTGCTATCAAACTTTTTTCAACAAAACAAACCGGGAGTGTTTTATATCATGTTTGGAATGTGAGTCTGTAAATTTGAGGTGACTTGGAAGCTACAAGTGTTTTTACCATGGAAATTGATATTTCAAAGCTCACACTTAGATGATAAATAACATATAAGAACTCTAACTTCAATTTATTTTTACTTTTTCTTGGGAATGTGTACGAGACTAAGAGGTAAGTATGCCAGAATTAACTATTTCATATCTTTTTCAAGATTGATATTTGATATGGAAGTCAAAATTTGTTGTTTTATTTTTTAAAGTAAATTACATACTCCCTCCAATCAATATTATAAACAAAAGTGCATATTTTAGGTTTATTGAATAAGTGATATGACCACATACATTCCTTATCATTGTGACCAAATGATGTATGAGTACTGTTTAAGGACAAATTTTGAAATACCAGTAAATTCTTTACAAAATTAAAATTCAGGCTTAGAATTAAGTTAAGCCACAACTGAATTTACAATAATTTTTTTTTCGTACAAAAGAGGCAATCTACAAAAATATATATAACCCAAATTATCTAAATTTTTAAAAAATAATAAAAGAAAAACCTTTTTTTTTTCTGAACCAAAAAGAAAAAAAAATTAATCTCACATCTCATCGTCGTACATAATTTTCAACTTTGTATCGTATGTATAAATATTTCATGTGATTGACATACGTTTTTCATGATGTAACAATGACAGAAAATAATCCTAACAAAAAATGATCCTTTTCTGAAATCAGAACCCAAGAAAACCAGAAAAAGAAAACCAATATTGAAAAGAGATAAGGAATAATTAAAAAGGAAACCAAAATAACCAAATAAAGAAAACAGTCGTAAAAAGGAAAGCTGTCAAGGCACTTTGGTTGCTTTTGTCAAAGTAGGAAATATCAGTTCTTTTTATATCTTTTTTTTTTGTTTGAAAAAACATTCTCTAGCCATACTCTTACAAAGCATTTTTTAGTTGAGTCTTGGTAACAAAGTAAAGTGACAAGACCCCTTAAAACCAAAGGTGTAGGCAAAATCATATACAACTAGTGTTGTTACACATACACCCTCTTTTAGCTCCACTTCCAAACATACATGACATGATGAACCTATATCTCTATAGTAGCAACACTAGAGATCAAAGCCGTATTTGTCGCATCGTAGTATTTGATAATGAAATATGTGACTGCATTAAATAAATTTATTTTTTTAAAATTATTATTGTTGTCGACGTATCTCTACAAATGCTTTAAATAGATGGGACGGGACGGGATATGATTTGGTGGAAAATATTGATTGATCAAATCCAACATTGGAATTTAGTAAGTAGTACATTGTCACATTTTTATAATGTGAATGCTTTTCATTCCATAGATGCTAAAGGATGATGATTATCTTTGAAGCTAAACCCCAAAATTTGAAATCATGACTAAGGTTGTCACCAATAATAGAGTTACCAAAAATTAAATAAACATCTTCTTGATAAGGAAAACAAGTGAAAAGGACCTCATAATTAGTCCAAATCGGTTTGGCAGTTTTATACATATAGATAAACAAACAAGAAGGTAAATAACAAGAGGAAAGAGACAATGGATATGTACTGTAAAAAAAAATTGGGTCAGCCAGTAATGTTTTGTTTTGGTTTAAAGTAAAGAAAATACTATGCAAGTTTAGGGAAAGTGAGGAGGATATTTTGGGTAATTGAGGAAGAAGGATATTGACTCTTCAAACACAACTTTGAATGCCAAATTTGTGTAAACTTTTTCACGCAAAACAATGGGGGATGAGGGATGTTTTTTTGGACACTTTTTTTAACCCCAAGTCACATTTCATTATTGTGTTCAGTAAGTAACTCCTCGTCATATACAAAAGCTTTCATTACAAATATTTGAATCATTATGTCACTTCCCCAAGTGATTTTATACTTTGGATCCTTTACCAATAGGAAGATATATGCCCTTTCACAATACTAAAGAAACTTCAAAACAAGACTTCTATAAAGTGAATATTTCATCACCATAAGATGTAAAACTAATAGTACCAATGGTTGATAGAAAAATCAATGGTTGGTGTTACTTGCACATGCATGCCAATTTATTTGTAATTGGAAAAATATTTGATACACCAAAAATCCAGTTGACACCTTCAGAGGTTAAGAAATAGAGACAATGATATGATAAATGTGATTTATTTGTGATTTGATGAAAAAAGAAATAGGTTAGATGGTTCAAATGGTTTGAACTAAGGATTAAATGAGTTGAAAAGGTTAACTAATTTGTGCTAAACCCTAATATAGAAGAAAATACTAACGTAACAACTTATATACTAATATTTGAGGAGCGGTTTAGAATATTTAGTAATCTCATAATTTTTTTTTAAGGATGTTAATCTCATTATTTGCTATTTAATATCAACGAAAGCATTAATAATATTTTTCAATGAATAAGCTTATTTTTCCTATAAAAAAATGAATAAGTTTATTTATGTATTCTCAACATACGTACGTAATTACTCCAATAACTTCTTAATTACTCTTAATTAAATTATTTCAGCCAATGATGCTTATTTTATCATGAAAATTAGTATGCTCAATAATATTTTAAGAAAGGTCTATACTATGTTATTAATATGACATGGAGGGAGTGTAAATGTATAAATAAATGGAGGTGATGTAATCTAAAATGATATTTTAAAAGTCGTTTAATATGAGTTTTTTTATTTATTTAAAGAATATGATTTCTTTTGAAATGTTAAACTATCAGTTGCGGGGGGATTTTCTTTTTTCCTATAAAGAGTGGAATTTATTTATTTATTTTACTTAAATATGATAAAGAAACTTATATTTAAAAAACCTAAATTTTTACTACAAGTCTACAACCCATTTTAAATTTAGTTATCACAAAGTTTTGCAATTTGATTTTTCACAAATCAATATTTTCTTCAATGTCTGAGAAATTTTGAATGCTTATCACCAGCATAATTATATGTATAGTACCCCATTAGCTTGTGTATATGTGACACTCACTATTTGAGCCTTTAATCCCATGACGAGCCAACTATTTCTCAGATGATCTCTACTAGCAGAAAAAAGTGACCCGTTCTTTGGTGACAAAGTGATAAACAAATGTAAAAAAAAAATGATGACTATTCTAAAAAGCAGCAACAAAAAATATATACATATATGAACATAATGATGACTGGAAATAGAATCTCATATACACATATCCTCATGTTTAAATGATTGGCACGTTTCATGATGATAATATGAATAGAACTGCACTCACATATATCAAACTCCATGTTTTTGAGTCCTTCCCCCAAATCCCAAATCAATTCTATGCATACATAAATGGACCCAAAAAAAAATGAACAACAAAATAATAATAAAATATTACAAAACTAAGGAAGAAACAACATAAAGAACCTAATTAAAACCACAAACCAAAACCTTATTCCCTTTCTTAGATGTTCACTTCTACCAAATGATATTGAGTACTATTATTTACCTGTTTGAGATGGGGTTTGGACCACTAGGAACTTCATGTTCACTAGCATTGAAGATCTTGTTTTTCCATTGAAATAGAGGCTTTGAAGCTCTAGAGTTTCTTCCCTTAGGATGCTTTTGTAGATCAGGAATACGGTTACCTTTTGTGGTATTCAAATTTTGTGTACTTTCTTCGTTTGTTGAAGCAGCTACCTCGTTGTTCCTCTTCTTGGCATCATCTTTTGTTAAAGTGTGTTCTTGGACAGCCATAGCAAAGTGAAAAGCTAAGAGTAAAGAAAAGAAGATTAAAGTAATGTTAGAGTGAAATGTTGCATCACTAGCCATGCAAAACGATGTGCCTTGTAAAAATCATTCAAGAAGTGTAAGTTGATGAATTGGTTGGAAATCAACAAAATAAAAGGGATCACATGGATTGAATATGCATGTGAATTTTGTAGGTTTTTTTTTTTTTTTTTAAAAAATAGAGATAACAATGTAAAGAAGTGTTCTTGGGAATATATCTAAGATATAGGGTTTGATTATATTATAATTATGAGAGAGAGAGAGAGAGAGTCCTTAGTATGAAAAGAGGAAAGTGGAGATTGGTGAACCCCTCCTTTGATTGTCTGGTATATACCTTTATCAATATGTTGTGTCGTATTAAGCAAGATGTACATATTGCAAAGCGAATCACTAAAAAATTAAGAATTTACAATTACCACATAGCTATAGATGTTTGAGAAAAAAAAATGATAAAGCTATAGATGGATAAATGAATTAGCTAAAATAGTATGAGAGTTTAAAATTGACAAATAGGCTCGAGTCAAAAGTTTAAAATATTTCAATTTCCTTTGACTTTGTGGTGTTGTTGTGCATCTCCATATTTATTCTGTTTTCTTTGCCCACTTTTTTTTGCCTTAGCTTGGGTAAAGATTTTCTGTTGGGATATTTGAATTCACATGTGTCGGGAGTTTCACATCGAGTAGATAAAAATATTTGGTACTTAAATCATGAAGTTTTCCTACTTAATATACTAGTCTTGTGGATTGAACTCTTCTTATGCACTTAAGTTTTTATTAAGAGTTGGATCATGAAAAATGCTATATATAGGTTGGATTAAGGCGTTCCACTGAATACTGATAGGTGATTGAAGCTGCCAAAAAGAAAAGGGTTACCATCGGGTCAATATAGAGTGAAAGTCGTCGTGGACGTCGACTTTTAAAGGGCGTGACAATGTTAGGAGTCCACATATGGAAGATAATTGAAATGGTTGGATTTTCTCATTCATGTGAATAGAATATATACATCAATGTGTAATGTTTGGTCAAATATCTAATTATGATATAACATAATTACTTAAAACTAATTATGATTAATCATTACAAAATATTCTATTTGTTTGGTCAACTATTCTATCACACCCTCGCAGTCGAAGCAGGAGGTTCACAAACGTTTTTGGTCCAAAAATCATCAAAGGGAATGCGAGGAAGTCCTTTGATGAAGATGTCTGCAATAAGGTGTCAGGAGGGAACATGAAGACGACACGAAGGCAAATTGTCGCACGTGATGTTGTCGGCGTGAGAAAGAGGATCACACTACTGTGTGTGCGGCAGCAGAATGCGGCGGCGGGCCTGGCTGCACGATGGAGAGATGCGCGACGAGAGAGAGAGAGAGAGAGAGAGAGAGAGAGAGAGAGAGAGAGAGAGAGAGAGAGAGAGAGAGAGAGAGAGAGAGAGAGAGAGGTCGATTAGGATGATACCATGTAAGATAATTGGAATAGTTGAGTTTTCTCATTCATGTGAGTAACGTTTGATCAACTATCTAATTATGATACAACATAATTACAGAAAACTAATTATTAAAAAATATTATATTCGTTTGGTCAAGTATTCTATCAACATCGAGTAGATAAAAATGCTCGATGTGATACTTAAGCCATGATGCTCTCCCACATAATAGACTAGTGTTTTAAGTTGGGTTCTCCTTATGACTTAAGTCGTAACAATTTTATCTACTCAATGTGTAACGCTCCAATTTTTTTTCATATATTATATCTTCATATACTTTAGGTGTGCGTCTCTATATATTTTCACCTTATGAATTAATAGTTATTATTATAAGTGATTTTACAAGTACATGTGTTAATTATTATTTTGAGGATTGTGCAGATTAGTAATATTTTTGTTATGAATATAATTAAATATGTTTGTATGTATAGTGAGGTGCATTTGTAATTGAGCCCTTTTAATTGTAATAAGAAAAAAAATATAAATACTAATTTTGTATGCATTTGGGCTTAGCCCAACGTATTTAGTTTAATATTAAGGGAATAGTTGTATGCCTAGTTTCATATAATGATAATTCAGAACACAAGTGAGAGAGGGAGTGACGAATTCCTCATGGAGATCATGAATCGAAATAGGCATGGCAATGAGGCAGGGTGGAGATAGGTTTTATCTTTCCCGTCCTTATACCCTACTCTCGTATACTTACCCGTTACCTTACCCATGTTCAGTAGGGGATGAGAAATCGAATCTCATCCTTGTCCCCGACGGATTCGGGTATCCCCATCTCATCCCCATCCCCGCAATAGATAACTTTTTTTAATAAAAAAAATATTTTTCAGCTTCAAGCTCAATGTTGTAATGTATTATCTCGCAAAGAGATAATGGTGATCGATGGCTATGGTCATGGAGAAGAGAGAGGCCGAGAGTGCAAGATATGAAAGGAGAAAAGAGAGAACTATGATAAGTGAGTGTCATGTGAGTGTAATGATTCAGAGTTTGAATTTTTATTTATATAAAATGGGTAATAAATTGATTTTCTACATTTGAGACGGGTTTGGGTATGGGTTCGGGGTGGGTACCTATATCTCCGTTACCCGTTCCGTACTCATGTTTCGGAATTCAGGGAAAAACCAAACCCAATCAAAGCGGGGAAAATCTGTCAATTTAGGTTCGGTTCGGGCGGGTACTCGCGGATACGGATTTTGTTGCCATGCGTAATCAAATATATTTTCCCTTTCATCCTAAAATTCAATCTGATTTAAGTGAAACCAACGTCAAAACAACTGTGTGATCATTAGCTACTTCATCCACCCATTTAATTTATGATTTAGATTGGACCAATTGGAGGACGACGAGACATGGAAAATTAGACTTTCGGTTGTGGACTTGGAGTAGCGCGTGGAAGCGTCACAATAAGGTATGGGGTGAGAAAGAAGAGTTCGAGATCATGAGTGTAAATTAACTGAAATGAACGGGAATGTAACAACCCAATATTTTATGTACACTATATACGACATTTTATTTATTTTCCTGATTTATTAAAAGAATTATCTTAAGAGTAAAGAATTTCCGAAAATTATAGTATCCTCTTTTTAATTATTAAATCCTTAAGTTTATTTTATATATGAAGTTTCATCTATGGGCTTTTATTTAATTAGTTTGAATTCAGTTCTCTTTTAATATATTTAATTTATCTATTTATTTTATTTAATCAATTGGGCATGGCAACGATAAAATAGTTTATTCCTAGTATAGTTGAAATATAGTAAACTTTTATGATTTATTTATATATTAATTAAGTTTTTTTTACTTGATTTTAGTTGGTGGTGTGTTGTGTGAATTTTTATTTATTCGAACCAAATAAATTATACAAATAGTAGTGAGTAATTCATTAGATAAGATGCAGCTTATTGTTAGACATAAACCAATAACTAAAACGTATCTAAATTTTCCTAGAATAAATAATATAATTTTTTAGATTGGTCTTGTTGGCAAAGAATTGTGTTGCTCTCATTTATGTTGCATGATTTTCATGATCATTGTATTATTATTCCCCTTTTAATTTGTCTATTACAAACAGTTAGTAAAGAGTAATAAAACCAAGAGAGAAAATGTGTTATGAAACCGTTGACAAAAATTGAAGTTAAATACATAAATGCCTTCCATCATTTCTCACGCTACTGTAGTTATTTGATTATAGGATAGTTGACCAAATTTATTTGATTAATTGATGAGAGTCCCATGTAAATTGGTATCAAGCTCTTTAACAAAATCCCATAGAACCGTGTAGTCCAAATTCTAGTATTTTCCCATTCATGCTAATTTATGTATACCTTTGACTAGGATAATTCTCTCTTAATACCACCTTCATTCCCATTAATTTCCACTTTAATTCCCTTTGTTTCCTTCCTTCTTAATATTTCAAATCATTCTCATCTACACAATAGTTATACACGAGATTAGTTAGTAAAAGAGAACAAAAGAAAAGGGCAGAGTCATTCTTCAAAAATAATAATAATAATTCCATTTACGACGTAATCATCACCGTACTCACCCAAATTATAAGTCTCTATCCACTCTACTCTTTAGAAGGTCTTAAGGTAAAATCTTGTTGCTTTCCTCTTCCATACCTTTGTTCCTATGTTAAGTCTTTTCATTAAGATCGTACCTTCTCTCAAAGTACTATTATCAACCCATTCATTGCACTTCTATTTCCTGTAGAACCTCAAGACTAGCGCGTGCATTCGGTGCGGAATCAAACTTACGGGAGTCTTTTGTCGAGGGAAAAACACTCAAAGGTAAGGGCGGTATTCCGTACAATCATGTAGTCATAATATCATACGCTAAGTTGGTAATAGAGCTCTTTTCCTAATAAAAGGAGGAAACTTTAATATAAATAAAAAGATGGAAGGTAATTCTTATTGCATTTCATGTTTGATGGAAAGGTCTCATCTTTTGTGGCATAGCATGACATTATGTTTGATTATCTTATTCTTTAGAGAAAATGTTGTGATGAATATTTTGAAAGAAAGCTTGAATATTTTAGTTGATGTTGTGAAAATGGTGATGATTTCAAAGAGTGTGCATCATGCATAGCATGACATGTAGTTGTGTCATAGGTTGCCAATCAAGGCGAGTTACTATTGTGCCAATCAGGGCGATTAAAACTATTTTGCCAAATGGGGCGATTTATTCTAGTGCCAAAGGGGCGATTTATTCTTGTGCCATTTGTGGCGATATCTAGATCATGGTCTAGTTGCATTTCATGCATCATTTGCTTAAAGTTTATATTTCTATTTATTTATTTGTATTTGGCTTTTGACTTTTATGTGGTGAGTGTTTTATTATTCTTCTTATCTTGTGCCTTTATGCCTTTATGATTGTATTTTTGTGGTTTCAGAATACTAACCCCTTACAACCAACATTTTAGGTATTGATGAATTTGAAGATTTGAAGCAAGAATGATGTTTAGCTCGTACGCGTGGGGAAATAAATTTGGGTTTTCTTAAATTGTAATTGAAAATAATTCTTGGAGTTTATTATTTTTAATGAAATTTATTCTGTGTAATTAAGGAAGTTAATCTTCTTAAAAGGAACTAAAAGCATACTCATATTTTATAAAGAATAATTTTTTTAAGTAATGTCTTGGATTAAAATCCGGGGTGTTACAGGGAAAGTAATATTTTTCAAAGTCCATTTGGGACTCACCGCGACAGTTGTATCCCTTTGAGGGAATGATTAATTAATTAATGTTCCAGTTTAGACGTGTGAGGTTAAAAGAGAAATTAGAAACATTATTTAAGTGTTGCTTGATTTCAATTATGTGAATATGTGGTATTTCAAGTCATGGATAAATTTTGTGTGTGCTCATGCTTGATTTGTTGCAATTATTTGGATTGATTAATTATTCGATGATTGATATAAACGTGATGTTATGTAATGTATACTTGAAAGTTGTTGAATTGAATTTTTGGTGTGCCGCATGTATATGATGACTATTGATATTGGAATGTCGGTCGGAATATGGTTACGTGTGATTAAAAATAGGGTTAATAGTGCTTTATCCCCTGTAATATAGGTCATTTTCGGTTTTACACTCTGTAAAATATTTTTTTTGATTTACCCCCTGTAAAATATTTTTGTTTTGATTTACCCCCTTAATAGGTTCTTCAAAAAAACCAGAATTTCTGAACAAAAAAATAAAAAATTAGTTTTTGAATGACCTATTAGGGGGGTAAATCAAGACAAAAATATTTTACAGGGGGTAAACCCAAAAAAATATTTTACAAAGTCTAAAACCGAAAATGACCTATATTATAGGGGGTAAAACACTATTAACCCTTAAAAATATGATAAGTGTTGATGAGCGAGATGTTGATTTTAGATGAATAAGAATGGATGTTATTATTTAGATGATAAAGTAGTGATGGCTCCATTTTGTGTTGTAGATGACACTCTTAAAAGAGTATTTAAGGCCAACGAGGGGAGATATTAGATGTAAGGGGTAGAATCTCTTAATCTTTAGGGTATTATGATCTTAATTGTGGGGTTGTGTAGTTGTTTGATTGTAAGTTATAGGAAATGTTAATGGAGAAGTTGATAAGTCGTAGTTTTATTGTTTTTGGCATTCTAATTCAATAATGTTTTTTCTATTTTAGTCGTGTTTCTTGAGCTATTTTACAACAAAAGCTTTGGTTTTCATTTCAGGTTGGTAATCAAAGGAGCATGAAGGTTTGGTTTAAGTTTGAGCAAGAAAGGATCAAGAATGAAGGATGAAAAGGAGCAAAACTAGAGGAAGAGCACGGTCCGTGCGTTTTAGCGTGTTCAAAGGCCAGACCGGGCGCATCAAAAGTGCTCACTCCAAAAAGTTTAGCATGGTCTGTGCGCTTACTGCACCAGACCGTGCGTTTTAGCGAGGCTAGCAGGAACATACTATGCGTTCCCTGTTTCATGGAAGCTGAAAAGTGCACGGTCTGAATTCCAAACCATGCAATTTTACTGTCAGCTTCTTGGCTGTTACAAATTTTTTTTGTTTTTCCATTTTAAAGCTTGTAATTTACCTTCAATGCATTGTCTATGACCTTAGGCTATAAATAGGTCCATTATCAGACTAAAAATCACCTTGGATCATTTGGAACTAGTTTTATCATTGAATTACAAAGTTACTTTTGCTCTATGCTTATATTGTTCTTATTTCCTGAACTTTACAATTTTGCACTTTATTTCTTTGTTCTTTACATTCTTGCAATTTATATTTAGCAATTTATTTTTATGTCTTTATATTCCATGTATTTAATTTTATCTCCTTTGTCTACAATAAACATGAGTGAGTAGACTTTCTAGGCTTGGGATTGTTGGAAAGTCTAATGACTAAATCCTATTCAAACCAAGTCTAGAACCTTATTTTATTTAAATTCTTTTCTAATCCAATCTCATCATCTTTAAGTCATATTTCAAATAACAATCGTAAGCAAAACATGAAAATAGTTTTGTGAACTTTGAGACAATAAGATTAAAACTTAATGGGTCTCTATAATAATCAACCATGAGAATAAGTTTGATTACTATTGAGATAGATTCATGTGTTCTGAAAAGTAACATGAAATACCTAAGGAAATCTTGTCTTAAGAAATGAATTTAATATAGAATAAGGAACTTGTTTAGTTTTGTCATTAAGATTGACCACAATCCTAAGGCCTTTTATTTATATTTGAATTTATACCAAGAAACTGTTGAATTTCTAAACTTTAATCTTTTCAACTAATCACAATTGAAAACGAAATCGGTAATTACATAACTCTCTGTGGAACGATAACTACTCGATAGAACCGTATGCTTGCAGTTTCTTATCATAAGTGAACATCATAAATTTAAAATGAAGAATAAGATATGTTATTAGAATAAAGAGATGTCTAGGATGATGTTACTAATTATATTGATGATGATAAAGAGATGTCTATTTTACATTTATGATGATAATGACGATGTCTAATTTATATTGACGATGAGAATGATAATGTTTGTATTTTAGTGATGTTGAGAATGACGATAACTATATTATTATGATAAGAGTGACGATGTTATCTATGATGATGATGAGAGTGTTGATGATTTGTGTGCTTGCATTAGAGTCGTGCATTTTAGGGGAAGTCTTGCATTCATATGTGAAATATGTGACTATGTGTATACGTGTAATACTTGTCAAATTTAATTCTCTGCGTTCATATAGAGTCTCGAGCATGAAGTCTTGCATTGATTTCGGAGAAAAGTCCAGTAACATACCTTTGCAATTATGACGAGAAAAGTCCAGTAACATAACTCTGGCAAAATGACGAGTAGGTGTGGTACCACATTTATATAGGTCTTAGGACTGAGTCTGTATGCATAAAAATTGATGATGAATTGTATTTGGTGAATAAGTGTAATTGTGTGAGACGATGAAGGTGATTATCTATTGATGTTCTTATGAAGATGGTTATTGGTGACTATATGTGTTGCGACTATTTTGAAATTGAATTGTGACATTGTGTCTGTGAAGATTTTGGTTCTTATGCTGTAATGATATATTTTTTTTACTAAGGTGGACTGAGTTGATATAGTATATTCTTCAAGGTTCTGAATATTATATTTGTGATGTGATACGACTTTGACTTAATTGCTTACATGTTCTCCTCATTTATTTAATACTATTACATGTTCTCGAAACTCACCTCTTCATTGTTTGTGTTTGCTGGCTTGGCCCTGCGGTTGCGAACCATAGTTCTATAGGTTATGAGTCTTGGAGTCAAGTACATGCCTCCATGAAGACTGGTCTTGTGTCGTCTGTTATTTTGGGGAAAAACACCACGCTGATAGTGACACGGGAAAAGGGATATGCTTACTTATTTAGTTTTGTACAAGAAAACCATTGTTTATGATGTAAAAGAAAGTATTTTCAAAAGCAAAAGATTCGAGGATAATATTATTATAATTTTCAAGGAAGTGAAATTTGAATTATGTTTGTTATGAGTCAATATGATATCCTAAATCTTGTGGAAGAATTCTTATATTATTAGGAAATTTTTATTTGACATTTTCTGCTGCGAATCAAACTCTAATTTTAATTAAATAATAGTAATAATTATCTTTGGGATTTAGGGTGTCACACGATGTCTTGAGAACCGACCTAATAGACTAGTCTACTAGGGAGGAGAGCTCATGACTTAAGTACCACGTCGAACATTTTTATCTACTCGTACGATGTGGGACTCTTAATATTATCACACCCTTTAAGAATAATATTCATCAAGGTCATGGCCTTGTAGAGAACTTTTGAGGCCTAAGGTAGAAAAATAGAGAGACTTCGACTAAGACCCAATTTTGAAGTCGTGGTATTTTTGTTTATGGTCAAATACCTCCCTGAGTCCTTTAAGTTTTACGTTTGTTTCACATAGGTCCTTTATGTTTCTAAGGTTTCAGATTGATCCTTTAAGTTTCGAGTTTGTTTCGGATAGGTCCTTTAAGTTTATAAGGTTTTAGATAGGTCCTTTAAGTTTTGAGTTCGTTTCAGGTAGGTCCTTTAACTTTGGCTTAACGGAGGTTGATAGAAAGGACCTATCTGAAACCTTAGAAACTTAAAGGATCTATCTAAAACAAACTTGAAACTTAAAGGACCCGGGGAAGTATTTGGCCTTTGTTTATTTAGTTCTTTAAATATTATGAAATGAATTTATTTATTAGCGCCGTCATTGAATCACAACTGTTGGATCAACAAAAATGTTTGACTCTTACTTTTTTACATTTTAAAAGAAAAAGTAAAATAAAATTTATAAAAGTTTTTGCGATGATGATTTTGCATCAATCATGAAAAGATAAAAAAAATTATGAAAGTTTTACTTTAATTTGATCACATAGTTGATATGGACTTACAACGTAAAACATTTTAAGAAATTAAACTAACATAAAATTTACTAAATATAATTAAACCAAAAGCATTTTAAAATTCATTGATAAGTTTTATTTATATTGTAAAAAATATGTTATACACAAGTGTAAGTTTTGCCAATATAATATAATTTTAAACAACTTTTATAGACCATATGTCAAAAAATGTTTTTATTGACATATTAACGAGACTAAAAGGGTTATAGATCATCAGCGAAAAGAGGAACACTCACATGTCCGTCTTTTCACTTTTTTTTATTGCACTAACATTTGAAAATTATGAACGGTATTTTTTAGATACGACAACCGATACCTTTGGGATACTTCCACCCACAAACAATACCAACCTTTCTTGAATGCGACCTCCATTGCTATAATAACACCAATCAATTCATTAAAAAAAATATTCATACCAATATTTTAAGTATAACAACCAAGGGCAGTTGCAAAATTATCTCTAAAATCCCTCCATAAGCCGTTGGACCAAGACTTTCATTTGCATATCCGTCTGTGTTGCACTTAATCTAACAAGTCTTTGGAGAGAACCAAGACCCCTAAATGACTTGCGCCTTGAGAGAATGTGCCTTCACAAGGAATTGTTTGTGAATTTGAAATCTCTTCATGGAAGTAGTATATTTAGTCAGATTGCTAGTCAGAGACACATTAGCTATGATTATATTATTGGAGAACTTCTACGGTACGCCTCACAAATTGAGGTGTACTGGTACTCTTACTTCGTAAATTTATAAGTTAACGATCATTTTATGAAATAAAGACTATTTGTCAATATTTATATATTAGAAAACATCATTTCATAAGAAAAAAAACATCATTTCATTGCTTATAAGAATCATATTCAATTTTTAACATTTTCTCATAAAAAATAATCAATATTCTTTGTTGTGAGTAATAAAAATTCCAAAAAAGTGTATTTTATTTCGTCGACGTTTTTGGTAAATAAGATTTAATTACTACAATCGTCAATGATAGAAAATAATTCTTTTCCTTCAAAAATATAACTTATTTAATTATTAATTTAATAAATTGGTGTACCGGTACACTCAAATACATAGGTGTACAAAAGAATTTGCCTTACATTTGCCTTCTGCAATACAAAAGAGAAGAGGGGACGAAGGGTCACCTTGCCTCACCACTCTAGTATATGATATATCACCATAAGAGTATAATATGATAAAAGAAAACACACAAGATCAAATTAGATGAAAGTTATTTTATATCTATAAAACTAAGTACAAAATTCAGGTTGAAACCTAACAAAATACAAACAACACTAACAATCAAGCCTTACCCACTAAGTGGGGTCGGCTACATAGATGAAATGACGTCATAGTATCTATCATAAACCATATCCTAGTGTTCTATCATAAACCATATCCGGCAGAATCATGAAAACTAAAACCAGCATCCCAGCTATTATCCACGTCATCATGAATTGAATCCCCCGCGTAAAATCGGATATGGATCACCTCATGCGGCAGCAGTGCTGCTGTTGTGATTTTGTGTTTGAGGATAGAGAACCAAAAAAATAATAGGGAAGAGTTAATGATGAGAGAAAGAGAAATGATGAGAGTGATAGGAACATAAATGATCAGTAGAGAGTGCAAAAGAGGGTAGCACCGCACAATATCCATTTCCCGTAAAATCCCATTCATCATTCTTTGTCTTTGCTACCTTTTCTGTGGCCGGAACTTTAACACGATCGCCGAATTTGTAGGAGAGGTTTAAGGTACCCTTGGATTTGGCAGAGGGTTTTTTTCTAACCTGGTAACTGAGTTGGTGGCCGGCAGCAGCAGGGTTATCAAGAAGTTCCGTGATAGGGATATAGGTCATTATTGTTAGCGGCAGATTCGTTGACAGTGAACTTGACGGGGAAGTTCCAAACGGGGTTTCTTCCGGTGGTGATTTTTCCGATGTATGGGTCATCGGAGATTGAAACAGCGGCGAATACAAACATCTTTGAAAAAAGATTAACATCTTTGCGAATATTATGTTGAGTTGTAGGGTTCTATATGTCATGGAACAGGATGAGAGAGTAGATTTTTTTGTTTCTCTTGGAACAGCATTCTTTTTTTGGAAGGGAGGCTCGTTGTTCTTCTCATTATTAATGGGATCCCAGCACAAGATTATATAGATGAGTGCAAAGCCAAACAACAAATAGAACACACCACCAGAAGAAAAACACACGACAAAAAACAAACATGAAAGAACCCCAAATACTAAGGCCCCACGTAAAACACCATCCTTCATCATCCTCTACCCAAAAACTGATACACCAGAGACAAGAGAAGGAACAACAGTAGGACAGCAAGGAGAGAAGAATAAAAGAGAGATTTTATCTTGTTATTTCTAGGGTTTTGATCGTCGTTGTATTTATAATAACGTGAGAATTGAATCTTTGTTGAGGAAACCTCCGTGTAGGGTTCCATTTATACCACTACTACAGTGGCTTTATTCCACAAAAACCGGATGTTGCATCCATTCAACTTTAAACACATTACCATTCGTCAGTTTTACGAGCTGACCGAAAATTACTTCGTTATTGGAAATTAAATTTGAATCCATTTTTTTTGTTATGCCAATTAAAATTATATCTGGAAAACAAAAAATATTGTATTTGATTGTTATGCATTTGATACCATTTATTCTATGAAAAAAAGCTTAGCTACAATTTTTAGGTGTTTTTTTGTATGGTTCTTAATTAAATTCATCATGATTTTTTTCAAATTCATAATTTTCTCGAGAGTTTTTTTTTTTTTAACAGCCAAACTTTATTAACAAGAGTTTGTTATATTCAAAAAATGTGTATTTTTAGTTAAGAACCATGCGAAAAGCAACTAAAGAATTGTACCTAAGTTTAGTCCTTATTCTATAATTAATTATATTGTTAAACTTTGAGTTATCCGAACCAAAACTATAGAACCAAAAAGCTGCTAAAAAACTAAAAAGTAGCTATTTGTATGGTGGTGTTGGCTTGTGTTCATCTTAAGATCTCAGATTTAATTCTCCGTGGTGTAAGATAATTTAATTTTTTTTTTAAACATTACTTTATACCCATTAATTATGAATGAAATGACCTAATTTGCCTTTGCTTAGGGGTGACCCTGAGGGTGGGCGGGAGGGGCGGCAGCCCAGGACACCATTGTATTAGGGACATCAAAATTATTATTTTTACTTAGTACTATATAGATGCATATTTTTTTAATTCCATTTGATTAATTATATTGAGAATATATTTTTAGAAAACTTTGATTATAAATGAACTATTTGAATAATTAAAAGGGCATAATTTTATTGTTTCGTCCAGGGAACCAAAAATCTTAGAACCGACCCTGCCTTTGCTTGAAAAAAAAATAAATGTCGGGATTCAAAGGGAACGGTCGATATCTCAAGTCTCAATGAGAAGAAAAGCATAAACAAAAGCACAAATCAAAATTGACATAAGCATATTCAATTAATATTATCCACCAAATCAAGAAAGTAACATAACAGGATCAAATTACAAATTTAAAATCATTGAAATTTAAGAAAACAAATTAATTAGTAGTAAATCAATAAGCATTGACAAAATTGCAATTAGTCCTGATTTCCCCTTCATCATCTCCAGTAAGAACATCAATGACACCAAACTTTGACATTGAAACAGCAAATTGATGTTCAAAAACTGATGGTGTTGTAGCCAATGCTGAAACCAATGGAGAAGTTCTAGGATCAGAATATAATAATTGATCTGTTGTTAACAATCCCATTTTCTTTTCAAGATTTATGTAGTACATTCTGTCAAATTTTTTTGGTGTTGTTGCATCAAGATCCACATACTCTGAGGCCCATCTACATTTCCTTTGCAAGAAGTTAAGGTATTTTGTATCTAATGATGGGTCTGGTTTGCCTGTTCCTTTGTAGTTGTATAGCCTATATTGAATAGAGCCACAAGTTGTCCTTCCAATAGTATGTGCCCCTGAATATTAATATAGAAAACAATTGGTTAAACATTTTTTTTTATAAATAAATAACTTATTTAGGAGAGGTACATTTTATGTAAGGTTAGATATACCACAATTCTCAACCAAAGTTTATAATGAATCCTAATGTTACTTCGCTCACTATATATAAATCAAATTTATATGCAATGAACATATGGATGTTTTAGTTAGATTGAATTCGTAGGGATAATGCATGTTATATGCAGGTGCCGGGGTTCGAACCCCTTTAAGGTGAGTTTTTTTAGTCATTAGGCTACTTGACTAAAAAAGATTGAATTTGTACCTGAGAGAACAACCAAGTCAAGGACAGTCAAGCCTTTGGATTGGAAATATTCAATCAAGGAAGTAATGTTCTCATGACCCATAGGAACCATTTCAGCTTCTTTGTCAATAGAGACTTTCCCATCTTTCCTCCCATAAGGGACTGACCAATATGGTCCACCCAACTCAACAGTGGCATCCCTTGAAGCAGTTGTAAGGATGTCTGCACAAGAGACTGTCTTGGGACATTGTTTCTCTATCTCTGCCTTTATATCATCAATAACTTCATAACCTCTTAATGTCTTGCTTACTTGTGATTTCCTTTCACTTCCTTCATGATTCAATAGAATAGAGCCATCACATCCCTATAAAGTACAGCAAAAAATTCAAATAAGTACATAGTGAAAAATAGACATGGATTCCTACGGTTAAGGAATCCTATGGTCGCGTATGGAGTCATTAGATTAAGTGCATGTTTGGAATGATGCTGAATTTGACAAAATCTTAATCACGAGCTTGGTTTTGTTGAAAATTGAAACGAAAAAGTGTAGTTTTATCAAAATTCCAGTTTTATCAAACTTACTGCAATTCAAACATACACTAAAAGTAAATGGTCTAGATTTCATGTTTGGTAATTTGCATTCAAAAGTAAAATCTAATTTCAATGTTTTGTGAGTCGTCCAATCAAATTTGATTGGACAACATTGATTGCTAGACTATGGTACTCCTAACTACAATATGAAATCCAAATCCATGAAAAATCAAGCAAAACATATAAACACACCGATAATGGATTTTTTGTAGTCGAGATAATCATGTATTCACGCAATCAACAGTCTTCATTGTTAGTTAAACGACTCGCATATTGACTTAGCAAACACGACAACAAAATAGAATCATCTCATCAAAATGGGACATTTTAGAAATGCAAGTTATTATGTAACACATAATGAGTAATGCTTGATATAATGATATTATGTACCCACCCTAACAGAGCAATCATGGAAGTGCAATCTTAGGAGACTAGCTGCTAAAGTGTAATCCTTCTTAATCCATTCTTTGACTTTGCTATGCAAGATGGATTCAAATTGAGGGCAGCTTTTACGGTAGTAACCAAAGGATAAGAGATTATCCAAATCAGTATCCTCTAATGTTGGGACTTGTAGAGTGAACTCAGCATCCTCATAGTTTTCTTCATAAGTTTGGGATGAATTAGCTGAAATTATGTAAAGAACCAAAAGAAGCAACAATCGGAGGTAAGAATTTGACATATTCAAATTTCTGATTAATGTCACCCCCTAATTGGTATGGCTTCTATTATTAGTGTAAATTTAATATATGATGAAAGACTTTGATGTGTGTGATTTATATAGTTTTAGTAGGGAGGGTAATGCATCTAAGAGAGAGAGGGAGACTTTGATATTGTGAATATGTTATTATGATGTGTGACCAACGTGGGACGCACCTAATAAAACACAAATGACATGCTAGCATGTTGTATCATTTTTCTTTCATTTTGTTTATAGCAAAATCTATTAGCACTTTCTTTAAATGATTTTTCTCTCATGTGACAGGGAACGACTTCATAAAATAAAAGAATATCACCATCATCTGGGTGCATTCCCCTTTGAGCAAATAGAGATTGTGCATATTTGTTGATGATTGACATTAACCAACGTGATTGATAAATATTATTGGTATATACTCCCTCCCCTCCGGTCTCAAATATAAGAAAAGATTCTTTTTTTAAGTTCATCGAATAATTAATGTATCTGCTTTACAATGTAGACCAGATACATTAACTACTCAATGAACCTAAAAAATGAATATTTTCTTATATTTGAGACCGGAGGGAGTATATTTTAGGGTCATGTTAATTTGTTCCCTTATAACACAAGTTAAAGAGTTTAAAATGAAAATTAAAAATAATTTTTATATTGAAAGTATAACTTTTGCAACTTTTAAGACATTGAATGCACAAGTTCCAACAAAAACCTTCTACATTTGGTTTCTTAACTTATGCCTGGAGGACACAAATTAACATTTCCCTATATTTTAATAATAAAATACATACACGTCAATAAAAAAAAATAATATAATCAATTTGGTTGTTTTCTTTCCAATTATTTTTTTGTTATATTTAGAATTGGGTTAAACAAGTTTTTTGTCTCAAAAAATATAGAGGACTTTGACTTTAGTCTCTAAAAAATAAAACGGGATGTTATCGTTCTCCTAAAATTTTTGATTTCATTTTTGGTCCCTAATGGATATAATTTTGACATAACATTGACATTTCTTGAACATAATATGAACATACAATTGTACCTAATTCATTTTTATAACTTGGGCAAATCATAAAACACAAAATGGTCATAACATTGATGTAGATTTGAACATAAACCAGTCATTAAAGAACAAAAAAAAACTGAATGGAAAATTTTGAAAGGAGAAACACATCTTATTTTATTTTTTGGGAACTAAAATAAAATTCAATACACTGAAACTTAATTTACCCATCAGAATTTAAGATTAATTCCTAGATATTTTGTTGAAGAAAAAAAAAATACGACGGTTACTTTTCTCACCTTGATGACAAAATGGAGCTCGTGAGAAACATATAGGATGGAAAAAATTAATAGTTAAAAATCAAAGAAAATTGTTGTTCACATTTGTGTTAAGGCTGAAAAACACATGTAAAAGACGCAAATGCCCCGATGGCAGTTAATTACCGATGCAATGAACCGGCGGTAGTTAACTATCAAGGTTTCAACGGCAGTTAACTGCCGATGCTCTTTTATAAGAACATAACAGACATAGGAATTTCCAAAACTCCATTGTTGTGGTTTTGAGATTCTTAGGTGCGATTTTCTCCAAGTTAAAGCCAATCAACGCCAATTACAATCACAAAATCAAGTAAATGCTTATTATCCTATTGCATTGGCTTCTTTTGATTGAATTGTTAGATTTTTTGGATAAATTGTCACATAATTAGGTTTTGTTGATTTTTTATTTTTGATTTTATGATGTTAGATGTTTATGATTTGATTGATTTATTAGATGTTGATTCCAGTAGAATTGATTGAATTGTGTTAGAAAATGTTAAGAATTGTTAGAAATTGTTAGGAATTTGCGGTAGAATTTTTAGGACTAGAGTAAGTTTTGATCTGATGTTTGCATTGTGTAGATATGTCTCAGAAACAGGGCGATGTTGCTCAATTAAAAAAAGAGGGTGAGAAGAATAAAGCAAAATCGACGGT
>Ga0315914_1000346_pt1 | contig 53976 bp, 36 predicted proteins | sample MpolenodulesMG_FD_203920 | JGI IMG/M metagenome (GOLD analysis project Ga0315914, IMG submission 203920) | Medicago polymorpha root nodule microbial communities from Los Angeles, California, United States - elongated nodules | ecosystem: Host-associated > Plants > Roots > Nodule | place: USA...
TAGGAATGAAAAACTCATTGAGGAGAAATATTAGGAATTGCTACATTTTAGATGGAATTTGTTAGGTTAAATTGCTGCAGACCTAATGCAGCATTTTAAAGGGAAATTATTAGGTTAAGTTGCTGCAGACCTAATAAAATTAATAAATAAGGATATTCTCTAATTTAAGAAATTTATAGAAGGAAAGGAGTATGATGGTAGATTATCCAACCCCCAGGGGTTGGCCTGGTGGTGTGGGCATGGGACCTTGGACTGTGCTCCTCTCTAAGTCTCTGGTTCGAATCCTCCAGGTGCTAACAATTCTTGTGTTGAGCCAGTCCATATAGAGTAAAGCGCTGGCTTCAATTGGACCACCCACTAGTAGACGGTGGGATTGGTCCCCCGGATTAATCGTTCCTTGGGCCGGATACCGAGTTTCCAAAAAACAGACGGTGGATTATCTTCAAGTCTAATATTTAAATCCTTTGTTTATTTTTATAAATATTATATAAATCTCCTAATACAATAAAATATGAAAATTTGACCCTCTCGTTTTTTCCTCTGAATCCTCCATCCAAACATGCACTCAATTTAATTTTACATTCCTCAAATAAGAACCTCTGATTTTACACATGTTTGTCGGGAATTCACAATTTGCTCTGTAGTTGGTTAGAGTCTTTAGACTTGAAGTACGCGTAGAAATTTTTATTATGGAAGACAAACAACATATAACTGGAGCGGAACAATATTTTTATACATGCATTGTCACTGTCCATTTCGTCCAGTTTTCCTTCATACTGGAGTATACTCACATCTCCTGTTTTATTTCCAGTTCAAGTGGGAGCTAGTGAAGAAAGCTCATCAAGTATTTATTTTGCATTTTGCATTAAAAAAGCGTGCCTTTATTGAGGAAATTCACGAGAAGCAAGAGCAGGTAAGCAATGTTGTTTATACTGATTTTCATATGATCACTTATATTTAAATGGTTTTTGTACATTTTTTTTTTTGTATTATTTGATGATATCATGCATCTGAAGCAAAGTTTGGATTTTAATATAATGTTCACTGAAACCTTATATTAAAGGTTAAAGAATGGCTTCAAAATCTTGGAATTGGAGAACACACTACTATGGAGCAAGTTGAGGATGAAGGTGACGATGATACAGTTCCTTTACAAACTGATGAAAGTGTTAGAAACAGGTGATATCCAATATGAAAATTTTATTTGAGCTCTCTTGCAATTAAATTGTGTTAATCTGTGGTCATAATTTCTTATAAGTTGGATTTTGCTACAGAGATGTTCCGTCTAGTGCTGCTCTACCAATTATACGGCCAGCTTTAGGAAGACAACATTCTATTGCAGACAGGGCAAAAACTGCAATGCAAGGGTATCTGAATCACTTTTTGGGAAATATTAGTATTGTTAACTCTCCTGAGGTATGCTTTCTGCATGAGTTTTTGAAAATAGATATCTATTATCTTAGATAGGTATATTCTTTTTATACAATTTTTGATTCACTACCATGGTTTAACCGATGTTAATTTTTTCGTTATCGACTAGATCAAGACATTGGTCACTAATTGGGCTAGAGAGTCACTAGTTAAATTGGTATATTAAATAATTTATAACCTATATAATTCGTTCACGGAAAATTTAGATCATACTTTAATATACATTCACAATTTTTTAGCTTCATGGTTCTAACCTAGAGTATCATTTATAACAACAATTAGCCTTTCTTTTTTAATAATGAACAATCAGCCCTTTTAAGAGAGTAGGTAACTTAATAAAATGAATGATCATTAACAAAGTTTTATAATTTCATAGATGTTTTTATCACTTTACCTCCATGATGATGCAAACCTATTCAAAAAAATAAAGAAAAATTGCAAATGATAAAAGGATGACTTGCTGAATTTTACACAAAATTAGTCGGAGTCAAACCACTTTTCACCTAGTGTCGTGCATTTTTGTTCTTGTTAGTGTTTCAGATCGGTCATATGGCTAGTTTATGGTTAGGTCAGTCAAACCGTCCGATCCATGCTGGTTTTTGAACGCGGGTTCAATTATTTGTACATTAAATTATATGGTTTGATATTAAGCAAGGACAACTCAATATTTTCTTAATTTAACAATGTAATGAATGCAATTTGCATCAATCTGGCGTTGATTATACCGTTGGTGATGACAAATTGTATTGTATGCATTGGTTCCTTGATGTCAAGGTTTGCAAATGTTGGTCTAACTAATGAATATACTGGCTGTACAAACCATTTATCATGCAAAGCATACACATTGGTTGACATTTAGCATTGATAAAGGAATTTTTTTTAAAAGGAAAGTAGAGCCATGTGTTTTGCTGGCACCAGTATAACTTAATTTTGGATATTAGTTTCATTATAAAGGCAGCCAGATTCCTGAGGATCCCACTATTGTGTGGTGGGGATGGTTGGATGTACACTTCTTACCCGCCATAAGATGGCTTTTCCATGACCAAAATCCATTTACCCCCCCGTTAAATTGTAAATCATATAAATTTGCCTCGACAATGTACCCTTGCACTTGAAGTCCATGCTTCTGATTATGGGGATTTTGTAGAGACAGCCAACTTCATGAATCTGTTTTGACTTTCACATAAGACCACCATGGTTCTGGTCATGAAAATGACCTTTCCACGCACAGGGCGATGGTTGCTTATGATTGATCCTTCTCAGACACCACAATGGTTGGACTTGTAGTCTTGTGGACTTGGCTGCCCAGTGCCCCGTTAGGCTTGAAATTTAGTGAATTGTTGACACTTCTTTTGGCTACTATATGCAAGTAAATGTAATACGTTATATGACATTGACCTTGGAATTTGTACATATTTCCAGTCGAAGTCCATGACTATTTACATTCTGTTATTAGCTGTTTTTTGAATGTTTGTTGAATTTTTGTTTAATCATGACCCCTAGACAATTTGTTTACAATAAGCAATTGTATGCAGGTTTGCAAGTTTTTGGAGGTGTCAATGTTATCTTTTTCACCTGAATATGGCCCTAAGCTGAAGGAGGAATCTGTGATGGTGAAGCATCTGGCTAAAATTATAAAGGATGATGACTCCAGAAAGTGTTGTTCTTACTGCTTTAACTTTTGTAATGACAATTGGCAAAAGGTAATAAATATTCTATTGAAGTTGGTTACCATGCTTCATTTATCTTGATACATGATAAAGCTAAATATTTGTATGTGCGGCAAATATGCACTGCTTAAGAAGTCAGATGCAATATATATATATATATATATATATATATATATATTTCATCTGCATGGTGTGAGAAATCACTCGTGGAAGCTTGTAAAGCATCACCAAATACTACCAAACATAGTGCATCAAATGCAAGTTTAACAAGAGACATGTAATCCTTAACTTAGAAATAAAAATTTGCAGAGCATACAATACCGTAAGTCTCATATTTTACATATCTTGGGCCGATCGTACAAAATGACGGAGAGATAATAATAGATGTCAACCATATGATCTGAATAGGGTGGATGAAATGCAAGGAAGTTTCCTTTCTCATTTGATTGAAAAGTACACTCAAGCTTAAATTTAAATTTGACCGCTCAGCTATAAGAGTAGTATTGTTGTATGGGATTGGATGTTTGTGATGAATTGCCAACAAGAAAGTAATTTCGGTGTGTAGGGATTAGTGGTTACACTAGATTAGAATAGGAATACAATTATTAGAGAAAGAATGCTACTACAGTAAAAAGAATGGAAGAATCTCGCCTTACTTGGTTCGTCTCCCTTCTCACACTTGTAAAATTGAATGACAATTTTTACCATGACAACATATTTTTTAAGTTTCTCAAATATAAGAGATGTGATTTTGGAAGTGGCCCATTTTATGAAGCTAAACAGACATTTTTCTGACTTTTTTACAAATTCAATAATTTTTAAAATCTTATAAAAAATAAATAAATACACTACTCGGTATTTGGGGATAGTGTAAATTGAGATAGATAGGGAAGTTCGACCTGTGCAGTAATATAGATTATTTATGTTGGATCGATATACAGAATATATGCTACAAACTTCGGCAGTGATACATACTGCCTACTAATGGGGGCATTATTGGCGGAAGAAACTAAATCTAGGCCTTGCAAGTGAAATACTTGATCCCTTTCCAACTGAAACCAACCCTCATTGACATTTTAAGTATTTACCTGACTTTGAATTTCTCCAGACGATCTGGTATTATGTCCTGGAAATTTAGCGGTATCATTTTAATTCTGGTTGAGTAGCTTTTATTATTTCGGTTTAACTTCAGGGTTATCACTTTCCTGTTTGTGTACAGGTGTGGGCCGTACTGAAACCTGGATTCTTGGCATTGCTGGCACATCCTTTTGCTACACAGCCTTTGGACATTATTGTTTTTGATGTACTGCCCGCCTTAGATGCCAATGGGAATGGCCGTTTATCGTTAGCAGTTGAAATGAAGGAACGAAATCCTTTACGCCATTCGTTTAAGGTATTTATTGTTTCTTCGTAGTCTTGAGCTTGTGCTTAAAAGGGTTTAGTACCAAATGTTATTGTGTGTCTACCATATCGAAATTCTTGAAATATTTTCAGAACATCATTTTGGTTTGATCCCCTGTTTCAATGTGCAACAATTTTTGGGAGATTAGTGATACCAAACTGGTCCTCAAGTGATAAACTTGGTGGTGAGCAGTATCATTTTGATCCCAGAAAACTGTAATTTTGGGACTTTTAATATGAGGAACTACCATTTTGAGGACAAAATGGATCAAATAATCGCTTGAAGACAATTGCTGTTCCAAATTTTTTTCAAGGACAAAATCAAGTGTTGTTCTAATATTTTTTCTAGTTACTACTTCCGTTCCTTTTTAATTGTCACTTTTGACATTTTACAAAACCAAGACAATCAATAAATATTACTACTTTTGATACAATAATTTACTACTTTTACTATAATAGCCTTATTCATTTAATATTTCATGTCATATATTTCTCTCTCCGCATTAAATAACTAAGGGTAATATTGATAAAACAACATTTAATGTTGTATTGAACTTTGAAAGTGACAGTTAAATTGGAACAAAAATGTTCTCCAAAAGAGACACTTAAAAAGGAACGGAGGGAGTATTAGCTTACTTGCGGATGTTATCTGATATATGGTGATGATATACAGAGAAATATACTTTGTTAACACTTAATTGAATACTTTAGGTGACTTGCGGAATCCGAAGTATTAGAATTAGAGCTAAAAGTAGTAATAAAGTGAAAGATTGGGTCGCTGCAATTAATGATGTTGGACTAAGACCTCCTGAAGGCTGGTGTCATCCTCATCGCTATGGTTCTTTTGCTCCTCCAAGAGGCTTGGTTGAAGATGACAGTCAAGCCCAGTGGTTTGTAGATGGGCAAGCAGCATTTGAGGTCATGGCTTCTTCAATTGAGGATGCCAAATCTGAGGTTTGTTTTTTCAGTGCCATAACAGTCAAGGCCACTTTCATGATAGTTTATTTTTGTCAAAATTGACAATAATGGTTGTTTTCAAATTGTTTTGTTAATGGTCCAAAGATTCATGCAGATATTTATCTGTGGATGGTGGTTGTGCCCAGAACTGTATCTACGGCGACCTTTCCAGACTCATGCTTCATCAAGACTTGATAATCTGTTGGAAGCAAAAGCTAAGGAAGGGGTTCAGGTAACTTTTAATTTGAACTCTTCCTACAATGTGTCTTGTCAATTTTATCCAAGACACCAGTTTACTGAATTACCTTTATCATCTACTTGTTGAAAATTTATATTGTGGAGAGATAATTATGGCCATCCCAAATAAGTTTAGTATAATGTTACTGTTGGTTTTTAGTTTTCTTAATTTTCTGTGTTTTTTGCTGTGATAATGGCCTATTTTATATTCCTCAGATAATAATGACTACTTTTTCCCTTCTATTGTTCCTAAATTCATTTTCTGTTACAAAGTGTCTTCTATCTTATTTTGGGTTTTGACCCAAGATATGGTCTGACATGAATCCAATGGCATGGTTGAAAGACTAAGTCAATATGGTCCTATAGATATGTCTGTTTTTATGTGTATGGCTTAGAGGATTTGAACATGAGTATCTCCCTTTGTAGTATGTATTCATTGATTGTGGGGAATTTGTATTAATTTATTTTACATTGGCCTATAGTTTGATGTAGGTATAACCAAGTTAAATTTTTGTCTATTTTTCCTCTCTTTATTTTTCTGCTGCACACCTTAGTACGACAATTTTTCTCCTGGCAAAAATATTTGAGTCATTGTTATGGCTATGACACAGGGACACTTAAAAAAGAAGGGGTTGAGGCTGTGTAAGATATGTATATATTGAAGCTTTTCGAACAATGCGTGATGCTTAAAATCCTGACATGGTGCTTTAAATTAAGCTGTGTCACAGTATCCATGTTTTTGTTGTGTGCCAAATGCTTGTCATTATTCATGAGTTTAGGTTCTTTGGGAGGAATGCCAGTTTGTTGGAATCTTTGAATTGTATAATCTGGACTTCCAGCTTACATTACATGGTTTAAAAAATTTCTGTTATTGAACTCCCCTCTCTTTGTAGAATCGTCTCTTTCTAGAATCGGTGGCTCTTCAATATTTTATTTGTTTGTTGAGTTATGATTACCACTAGTTGACGGTATACATAGAACTATATAAAGGTAAATAAATTGAATTGTTTAATTACTTAATACTTCACCAGTCCAGTCCACCTAAAGATCAATTTGTTATGAAGGTTCTAAGTTCCTTGTATTCCACTTGGAATTGCTTTATATCCAGTGAAGTGACAAGTTATGCATGAATGCTCTTTTATTTTCTTTACAGATTTACATTCTTCTCTACAAAGAGGTGGCTCTTGCTTTGAAAATCAACAGTGTTTATAGCAAGAAAAAGCTTCTCAGCATTCATGAGAATGTGAGGGTATTACGCTATCCTGACCACTTTTCTACTGGTGTTTACCTGTGGTATGAAATCACCTAAAACTTTATTTGTCTTTGGTTTTATGAATGCTTGCACGTGTTATTAGAATATGAAAAATATCTCATAATATTTAGGTTGTGTCTTGGAGTACTCTTTAAATATCTTGCGTTATCTCTTTAGATTTGTTACCATACTTCTTTTATATTTCATGATTTGTTTTCTTATTAAATTAGGATTAGGAGTTTTGTAATTAGTATGACTAATTTCCTTATCTAATTATGAGGAGTCTTGTATTACTATAAATAAGGTTTAGTATTTTGTATCATCAAAGAATCAAGTTTCTTCTTTCTTGGTTATGCAACATTCAAACCAACACTTTACATGTTTCGTGGAGCCCATAGTATAACTTTCTTTCCAAGTGTTTATTTGTAACAAGCTCAAGCTTAGCAAGCTTTAGCTTGATTGATGAGGATTGTTATTTGTTAGAGTGCGGGACAAATATCTCATAATATTTGAATTGTATCATTGAGTATTTTAGAAAATCATAGATTGTCTCTTAAAATTAACTTATATGTCTTTGTATTTTATGGTCCGTTTCCTTATTTACTTTAAGATTAAATATTTTATAGTCCTGGTAAAATCATGACCATCCAACTTTAATCTCTAAAATATTTTTTGTTTATTTTCCCTCTCTATATTTAACAAAAACTGCTTGTTTTGGTTCCTTTGCAGGGACTGAGAATACAATTGTTGCATTTTATAGGCACTAAAAATCAACATAATTTTTACATGGACTAAACCTGAATGATCATGATTTTATATGAATTAACAACATATTTAACCCTTCACTTTATTTAGGATTAAGATTTCAGTATTAGCATGAGTTGGGATTAGTGCTTAGTCTCTTGTATGATCAAAAACCATAATCCCCATTCAAAGTCATTCTCTTTTCGCTTCCTTCCTTCCTTGTTTAAAATCTTATAACTTCAATACACCCACATGCACTTGTATGTTATGTGTGTGTGCCTTTGTGGGTATGCTGGTATGTGTGTGAGTTAGGTGTGTGCTATTTTCTGTATGTATCAATTTTGCAACACATTTGTGGTTTCTTATTTGTGCTTATGAATATACAGGTCACACCATGAAAAACTTGTCATTGTTGATAATCATATTTGCTTCATTGGAGGACTGGATTTATGCTTTGGTCGATACGACTCGCCTGAGCATAAAGTGGGAGATGTCCCTCCGCAAGTTTGGCCTGGAAAGGACTATTACAACCCAAGGTAAATTTTGTGAATAGAAAATAAAATCACACAAGCTTTATGTAAGAGTCTATCTGACCATGTTGTGTAACTGCTAAAAGCTTCATTTTAATTTTAGAAAAAAGGCACTTCTTTTACTATTTTGAAGTGTTTGGAGAAATAATATACATTTTGTACGTGACAGTAGAAGGCTAGAAGCAAAGTATCTGCTGTTAAAGAAAAGGAATCGTTGCTTATGCTAAGGAGCTAAAACAAAAACCTGAAAAAAATGTATTTTTGAATGTAGTTGTTATTTCTGGTCTTGTCTTGTATAAAAGGGTTTCTTGAAAATAAAAAAAATTCCCAGCAAGTCCCAACTGGCACCAAGTTTCTTTCTATTTGTCAAATTGGAATTACAATATATTAAGTATGAAGATACGATGTAGTGTTAAAAATTTGTCAGATTTCAGTTCATCATAAGGATCTAGCAATATTCTAACCTTGAGCTAGCTTTAGGGATTGAGTATGTTTCTCCAAATTTTTGAAATTAGAAATATTGGTTTTAAATATCTGAGATGAATGAGATTAAAAGGTTATGGGATTACCAATTTATTCAACAAACAGCTATGCAGATGCTAAAGTGATGGAAGGCCTCATAACCTGCCCTTGGAATGCTCACACTGCCAACAAATGATGCTAACTCAGACTGAGCAGAACTAAATTTGCCTAGCAACACTTACCCAAGTGTCCCTGTTCATTATTGAACGGAAATCTGAGGTCTGCTAGACCACATCCTCACATTGTACACTAGTCAGATGAGAACAAATGATTTTGGTACTACCCAAGTCTTATAGGTGGCTCCTCCAGCCATTTCTGTAGTTGTAATGGACAAAATGCTTACATTGGTTAACTCTATAATCCGACAAGGGCTGAAGCAATAAGAACGGTCTCAGAGGAATTTCTAAGATTTCTCATTATTGATTCTTCCGTATACTCGCAATATGCTACGACTAATAAGGAACATCAAAAGAGTTTTAACTTTTAAGTAGGCGGTCCAGGGTTTGAACCCTATAAAATAACGTAACGACTAATTAACATTTCTGATTTGTCTATTGAAAAAAAAAGAAAGATATTCTAAAGAAAACTATTGCAGGCTTTGCAATTGGTATTCATTAGGATGTCACTCATCATTACATTGTCATAGACCAACTCTTGTTTAACATAATTCATATATTCATTTCATTTTCAAAATTGATAGGGAATCTGAACCAAATTCATGGGAAGATACAATGAAAGATGAATTGGAACGTGAAAAATATCCTCGTATGCCTTGGCATGATGTTCATTGTGCCCTTTGGGGACCACCTTGTCGTGACATTGCTAGACACTTTGTTCAACGATGGAATTATGCCAAGGTTAGACTTATTCTACCATTACATTTAAGTCTTAAGGCATTCTGATCCTTTTCCTATGTTCCTGATATGAAATAATTTATTTATTTTTTACATCAGAGGAACAAAGCTCCGTATGAACAAACAATACCATTACTTATGCCTCAACATCATATGGTTATTCCTCATTACTTGGGAAGCAGTGAGATACCGATCGAAACTAAGAACACTGTCAATGATAGAGGCTTCAAGAGAGAAGATTCATTTTCCTCATCTTCCCAAGATCAAGATATTCCTCTACTCCTACCTCAAGAGCCGGGTGGGTTGGATTCTCCTACAGCAGATCGGAAACCAAATGGGCTAAGCTCCTTCCTACATCACGGTGACAAGTCAAGAAGGATCAGCAGTGGCCTTCCTTTCTCATTCCGAAGGACCAAAGTAGCAGCAGTTGGTCCGGATACACCAATGAAAGGCTTTGTAGATGATCTTGACTCTGAGCAGTATCACGAGAAAATGCCTCATGATAGAGTGGCTCATGCCGATTCACAAAATACAGATCTTGAATGGTGGGATACACAAGAGCGGGGTGATCAGGGAGGTTTTGCTGACGAATCCGGACAAATTGGTCCTCGTGCTTCGTGCCGTTGTCAGGTATGTCGTTTTCTTAGTGCTGGAGTTTCAGCGACCTACTTAATACAAATGTGTCTATTACTTGTGGATTTGTTTTATGTGTGATATACCTTTTATATCCCATCTCATCAAGAGGTTTTTTAAAGCGTAACAAATATTATTTTTGTCATTAGAAACTATTTATTGAGAGAAATCAGATATTTTATTGAAGTTCTTGCCTTTAATAATTTCTTTTTGCAACATAAAGACTAAAATCTGCAGGAAGTGATATTTCATATATTGTTGGAAGATTGACTTTAAGAGGGGGCATTATTATCTAATTGCTTTTGTTATTTTCTTGTCCTGTTACTTTATTTTCTTACACTGGCCATTGTATTTTCTGCCATTGAAATAGATTTTAATTGATAGGTTATTAGGAGCGTCAGTCAGTGGTCGGCTGGAACAAGTCAAACTGAAGAAAGCATCCACAATGCTTATTGCTCTCTTATTGAGAAAGCTGAACACTTCATCTACATTGAGGTATTGAATAAACTTCTTCCTTTGATGTGATACAGTTTTAGAAGATTGATGGTTGTTGCAAATGGTCATAGCAAAAGTTGTATCGAAGAAGATAAAATTTTAAACTTTTTAGATATTAAAGACACAATTTTCAAGATTATGTTTCTACATTTGGTTTCTTAACATGTGCCCTAAGGGCACAAGTTAGCATTTTTTCATTATTAATAATAAAGCATGTATGGAAGCTGGCAATTAGATTGAGAATATAAGAACAAAAGAGCAGGGTAATTATTTCTTGAATGACAATGATCGTATATGTATTTCCTTCAAAACTAAAATGCCATTGTTCTAAACAATTTGAATATCATGTGAGTTTCTGCATAGTAAGGGGTGGGCAAAAAAATAAAAAAACCAAACCGAATTGTTGAACTGAACCGAACCAAACCAAAGAAAAACCAAACCATTACTAACAATTCACGAACTGAACTGAAACAGTTCGGTTTGGTTTTTAAAACTTCTAAAATTCGATTTTGTTTGTTTTTTTCTTTTTTTATATTTTTTAAACGATACCAAAAATAAAAAAACCAAACCGAATTGTTGAACTGAACCGAACCAAACCAAAGAAAAACCGAACCATTACTAACAATTCACGAACTGAACTGAAACAGTTCGGTTTGGTTTTTAAAACTTCTAAAATTCGATTTCGTTTGTTTTTTTTTTTTATATTTTTTAAACGATACCAATAATAACGGTTCGGTTTGGTACAGTTCGGTTCAGTATAGTTCGGTTCGGTAATTTTAAATCTAGCAAACAATTCAGTTCGGTTCGGTTCAGTTTTCATCCCGAACCATGCCCACCCCTTTGGCTCCAGCATCTTTAGATGCTCTTCTTCAAGATGATAATTAAATTTCATGCTCAAATGATTTGGCATTTGTTATGCTACTTTATTTGCTTGCTTATGCAACTCATTTTTGATATTAATCCTAGGAAGAACTTAATCTCTTTTCAGCAATTGTACTGGGTTTACTTGTTTTGATTCTATATAGCCAAAATACATAATCTTCTTCAATATTATGATAATTACAGAAAGGGTTTGATCTTTCTTAATCTTAACTTGGCTTTGCTTGTTATCTTTTTATGCTATAATTGTCTTTCTGAGTTTTGAGGGTGTATAATTTTCCAACTTCCTTTCAGAAGGAAAATTGACTTTTTTAACTTTTAAATAAAATAATGTGACTAAACCCACTTGGGTTGGCCTAGTGGTGTTGGCTTGGGACCTTGGAGTATGCTCCTCTCATGATCTCAGGTTTGAATCCCCCCGGTGCCGATTTCAGTGGGCTAGTCCATACAGTGCTCGGGCTTTAAATGGGCCCCCTCAGAAATGGACGGCGGGATTGGACCGGATACCGAGTTTTCAAAAATATAAAATAAAAAATGTGACTAAATACATATGTATGTTTTTTTTTTTGAAAGAAAATACATATGTATGTTTGAAAATATAAGAATCCCAATTTTATTGAATTTAGACAATCATAATTTGCTTATAGTTGGAGAAAATTCTTTATTATTGAACAAACCAAACCAAGTTTAAGTTATAACCGGTTTACTATTATATGGATTTATGTATTTAATTCTGTATTTGACTGTGTAAACTTGTTTTGAAAGTTGTCAAAAACCACATCAGTTTCAGATTTAAAAAGAGAAAAGTCTCGTACTTGAAAATATTTGGATCTTTTCTCTGCAATGCCTTTGTTTTTCAATAATGATTTAAATATTGCTACAACTTGTAATACACATCGTGTGCTGCATTTCATGAACATTGTTGGAAATTCCGCCTTAATTGCGGTCCGCCCCTAGTTGCCTTAATTGCGGCCTTTGGTTAGCCTTCATTGCAGCCTCCAACACCTTCATTGTTTTGGCTTGGAGGGGTGGATTTAGTCCCACATCGGATAGATAGCACTCTTGAGAAGAGTTTATAAAGAGGAGGCACACCTCACCTTACAAGCCAGTTTTGTAAGGATGAGTTAGGCCCCAAATTTCAACATGGTATCAGAGCCTATCCTAGATCTACTGTTGGGCTTCCCGCATCGTCCACGCTTCAGGCCCATTGGGCCGGGCTGAAGCGTGAGGGGGTGTGTTGGAAATTCCGCCTTAATTGCGGTCCGCCCCTAGTCGCCTTAATTGCGGCCTTTGGTTAGCCTTCATTGCAGCCTCCAACACCTTCATTGTGGTTGCTTTGAGGGGTGGATTTAGTCCCACATCGGATAGATAGCATTCTTGAGAAGAGTTTATAAAGAGGAGGCACTCCTCACCTTACAAACTGGTTTTGTAAGGATGAGTTAGGCCCCAAATTTCAACAAACATTGTTGAACCAGGTTTGATGAAGCAATAATATATATTCTGCCCCTTGCCCCCTTTAAATTTTTTTGCTTCTTAATTTTCAAGTTGATGTAAAAAGAAAAAGTTCAAGCTTACAGGGATTTAATTTTTTATCTCTTCCTAAATCTGTTCTTGACTTTCTCTGACTGTTTCATTTTATCTTTGGGAACTTGTTCCAGAACCAGTTTTTTATATCAGGTCTTTCTGGAGATGATATGATACGTAATCGTGTGTCACAAGCTTTATATCGGCGGATTATGCGAGCTCATAATGACAAAAAAACTTTCAGGGTTATAGTCGTCATACCGCTCCTGCCTGGCTTCCAGGTTCTAATTAATTTCTTTTTTCAAAAAGAGAAAGTATTGCTTTTGCATGAATTTTGGACTCACTTCTTTGTTATCTAGGGGGGGCTTGATGATGCTGGTGCAGCATCTGTGAGAGCCATAATGCATTGGCAGTATCGAACCATTTGCAGAGGGCAGAATTCTATCTTACATAATCTTAATGACCTTCTTGGTTCAAAAATACATGACTACATCTCTTTTTATGGCCTGAGGAATTATGGTAGACTTTCTGATGGTGGTCCTGTGGCAACCAGCCAGGTATATTTTTTTACATCTATGGTCTTTTGCTTAAGTAGCTCTGGTCAGCTCAATGACATACACATTTTTGCAGGTGTATGTTCACAGTAAAATCATGATTGTTGATGATTGTATAACTTTGATTGGATCTGCTAATATTAATGATAGGAGCTTACTTGGCTCCAGGGACTCTGAGGTACAGTTCCAAGTCCTCTTCCTTTCACATGCTGTAAAAGTTTGATCGGGTTTTATTACTGATTCACTCTCACACACTGTCTCTTATTTCATGCGCCCTTCTAACAATTTTTATCAATGGTAATTCTTATATCATAGAAGCAACTCAATTGATATCTAGTTAGCTTTCTCTCTTTTCTGCAAATTTAAGTATTTGTGTTCATAAATAACTTTGAATTTCTCGCATCATATTACCCCTATTTCATTGAGTGTCAAATAAAAAAATAAATAAATAAAATTGAGTGTCATTTTATCTTTTCAATGCAACATTAATTTTTTTCTCTTAAAATTTTCCCTCAAATAAATAGTGTGTGCATCACTCTCAAGTCATTATTTTTGACTATGCATTTATAACCATATTTAATAATCGAATAGATAATAAGGACAATTCAGTAAACTTATTCCACTCATTAAGTCATTTACTGTTTTCTTAAATATTTGAGAAGAAACCTTAAACGACGCTCAATTAGTACTAGGTTTTTACATGGGCATATGATAGAGACCCGAATAGGGGTCATAAAAGAAAAAGAGAGTATTATGTAAATAAAGAGTGTGGTGAGGATATATGGTAAATAAAGAGTGGGCTAGGATGCTTAGTTGGCGTGTTTGTTATTCATTAGTAGTATTTATAGCGAGGTACATGAATTGTAGTGATCATGCTAGATTATTGATGAAACCATTATGATTAGGCACAAAGTTTTCTCCATCCCGGAGGAGCTTGGCTCTAAGGTAGTTTGAGATTCATTCCCTTCTACAATTTTACTTTCTTCATCAATCAAATACATTCTATTTTCGATTGTTTTATCTCTTCACTTAAATTCTGTTTATGAATTTCGGGTTCCAATCAGCATAACCCATTCATACATAATCAGTTTGTAAGGCGAAGAATGCCGCTCTTTATAAACTCCTTTCTGGTCTTGTCTCTTTTCATTGTGGGACTTGAGTTTTTTCCAGTATACCCTCTCACGCCTATCACTATTGGACTTGGTGCATGGATAATTTGGTAGGTGGTCCAAATGGATAGGCTCTGATACCATATTAGGTTTTCATATTGGGCCTAACTCATCCTTACGAAGCTGGCTTGTAAGGGGATTGGTGCCACTTTATTAATTCTTTTGAAGCCTTCTCTTTTTAATGTGGGACTATGAGTTTTTTTTCCTAATAATTAGTAATGGAGGGAGTATCAGTTTGACGTATCTGTGATGTCAACAAACTTTTAGGAGTTACCTTAATATAAAACATGCAACTAGTGAAAGAATAATTTCAACTGACTAATAATCGTTACAGCCAACTTCCTTTTTCTCACCTTAAAAATTGTGTCATGGTTCGTGAACCCGTTGACTGATCTTTATATTATTTACATGCAACAACAAATTTTGCTTTTTCATACTAAGTGCTGTTAATTATAGTTTGCACATTTGGAAATATTTAATTGGGCTTTTTAAGTTGTATATGAATTCAATTCATAACTGTTGTGACCTTCTGTCCCTTTAACTGTCACACATGAATTTCAGATTGGTGTAGTTATAGAAGACAAAGAGTTGATTGATTCTTATATGGATGGAAAGCCTTGGAAGGCAGGGAAATTTTCTTCGAGTCTCCGATTATCATTATGGTCTGAACACTTAGGTCTCCCGGCCGGAGAGGTTAGTGATTTTCCTTTTTTGGAGAGTAGTTGTTTCATGTGCCTGATTAGTAATGATTACTTTAATATATTTTACTCAGGTCAATCAAATAATGGACCCTGTTGTTGATTCTACATACAAGGATATTTGGATGACAATAGCAAAGGTAATAATAAATATTAAGTGTGTATATTTGTTACTAATTTGACTAGCAATAGATCTGTAATGAGTCCTGGATCATGTATGGCAGGAGCTTTATAGTACTAAGTTCCCTTTTTTTCACGGTGTTAAGTTATGTATTCTTTATAAAACAACTATTAAATGAACATTCCTTGCATAAAACTTTTTTTTTTTAAAGTAATTAATAATTAATTATTATTTTAAAGTGTCAAGCAAGCAAGGACATTTTAGTGGCCTGGCCTCTACCCTTTTATTTGTACATTGTCTTTCCACTAAGTTTAGGATTGAGAACGAGTGTTGATTATAGCCTATAACATGGGGATTTTCCACTAAGTTTCTTTTCTGTTTTTCTTTTTTGGCTTTTACCCACTTCAACTTTTCTTTTATTCCCAGCTTGGATGTAAGATCATGAAAACTTCAACCTTTTTGCTGGAATTAAGCTAATTGTTGTTCTTCTGGAACGTAGGACATACACAGCAGGCCTTCATTTAAATGTTCTTTAAGGAAATGCCTATCAATTTCCATGTTTTTTCCTACAATTCTGTGTAGGAAAGTAAGTTATATTAGTAGCCGAGTTCTTGTTACAGTGGATCGTCATAGGGCCCTATAACGTGACTCTTAAATCATCTAGAATAATCTTCAGCCACAGCAGTTCTTGTAGTTCTCGGCAAGCGCTCTCAATTCTATTTTTACTAATGATATACCACATTCTGCTTCAGTCTCCCCTTTGTCACTAACTTGCAAGTTTTATATGGTTTAGTCATGTTAACAATTCAAATATACCAGTGCCATCTTTCCTTTCTTTTTATGCAATGTGAAATAAACAAGCAAACAAACATGTGTACATAAATTCTCTTACCTAATATTTTTCAGATTACTGAATACCTTATTAGATCTTATTGTTTCTGAAAAACTGAACAACAAACAATACTTCAAACTAGTATACTGATTATTATCCTTGGATACATTTTGCAGACAAATACAGCGATTTATCAGGATGTCTTTTCCTGTGTACCTAATGATCTGATACACACCAGGTATGTTGGTGTAATTTTTTTTTTTTTTTATCTCTGTGCGAGTCTCTTCCATTGTCTTGTCCTAACATACACTGTAAACCTTTTGTTTCTGCAGACTTGCTTTCAGACAAAATATGGCTCTATGGAAAGAGAAAATTGGACACACGACCATTGATTTAGGAATAGCCCCAGAAAAACTAGAATCCTATCACGATGGAGGTATCAAGAACACTCCTCCCATGGAGAGATTAGCATTAGTAAAGGGTCATCTTGTTTCTTTTCCCTTGGAGTTCATGTGTCAAGAAAGTCTAAGACCTACGTTTAATGAAGGCGAATACTATGCCGCTCAAGTTTTCCATTGAGTACGATGTCCATAGTCCAGTACACAATACGTCTTGATTTTTTTTTTATACGGGAGGGATTTGTAATTATTACTTGCAGAGTTTCTTTTTATTACAATTCTGCAAATGAGTTGGGAAATTGGGGGCATGGGGATCACGATGTGCAGAGAAGGATGAAGTTGGGAGGGAGAGAAAGGATGCTGGAGAGCAAGAGGGAAGTTAAGAGACAAGAGGAGAGGGATAGAGGTCGGAGATAAGTGAGTGTTTGAGAGATCCAAATCCTTATTCTTGTAAAGAATGTATTTATAACTGGTTCAATGTAAAAATCCAAAATCCATCGGTTCAGATTTTATACGGGAAATAAATCAAATCAATAATATATGCCGATTACTTTCAATTATATTTCTGCCGTTTGTTCTGCTCTTATTTTTTCTTGCTCCATCTTAGGCGAGTGTGCAAAGATATCAAACAAGTACAGGTATTCCTAAATAAAAGAAACATATACGGATCCATCAGGGTATGTCTAGCGGTGTTGGCTTGAGACCTTGAAATGTGTTTCTATCAAAGTCTCAGGTTTGATTGCCCTTGATGTCAATTTTGATAGGCTAGTTCATATAGAGCGAAATGCAAATGGACGGTTTGATTGGACTCCTCAAATTAGTCGGTCCTTACACCAAATATCAAGTATACGTAAAGTAGAAAATTAGGTTTTGTTTCATACGTTCTTGCGTTTGAGTTAAGTAGTCTCTTGTCCCATCTTCAATCTCTTAATACTTCATTCTTGTGTCCCTATGACTAATGACCAGTGATTATCCGTTTAAATAATCAAACTTTTGTATATGATACTTGTCAATGTGGTACCATTTTTTTTTTCTCCTTTTAATTGAATGACTAGTGATTTTGACGTGACTCATATTGGTTGTCATGCAGCTGATTTGAAGATTTTCTCAGCGAATGAAATGCCAAGTATTGTACTCACATTTCCAATAGGGGTGAGGATGACTCATGAGAATTTTGTTAAATGATTATAATCAGAGAATATTATAATTAAGTCATAAATGTAAGCATTTTTAATTACAATTGTTGCATAATTAAAATTTCTAATAATTCTGAAAGTCCTATTGTGTCATATATTATATATATAATTGTAACAAAAAAAATTCTATATAATTAAGAGGTCTATGACATCTGTCATTTAAACATTTGTAAATTGTATGTCGTGATGTCTTCGATATGATACTAATTCATTCTAAATTCTAATATACTAGATTTAAGATGATACACAAGAAACACTTTAATCTTCTAAAATGAACTATCGCTTTTCTGAGTAAATTAAGATATCCCAACCACTAAATTCAAACACTTAATGATATGTTAATCATAGATTATTCATAAGCTGTATACATATCTTACTTTATCTTATAAATTTAAGGCTAGGGGCAAATCTATGAAAATCTATGTTTCACAAATGACACTTTATTTGCGATTAACTTGATTTTATTTTTTTATGGCAAAATGAATTAAAAATATGATTGGTTGGAGTCTGAAGCAACCATGTGTCACATGGCACAAGGAAGAGTCAGCAACCTTGGTAATGGATATATTGATTATAAATGCACTCAAATGACCTGCCTTACGTGCAGTGCTAGGAAGCAGCTTAAGAAATGCAGCTTAAGAAAAATGTGTGAGCACTTCTTGAAATTAGATTTGTCTTCCATTAGGCTCTTGTGTAATCATTGTGTAAAAAAAAAAGCTCTAAGTATTACTGTGGCACCTCTGAGAAAAGGTATTGGGATAGTATTAACTTGTGTCCTTAAGGCACATATTAAGAAATCCAAAAAAAGAAATATTCTTTTAAATTTTGTGCATTCAACTCATTAAAACATTAAAAATTAAATTTAATACACGCATTTCAATACATTATTTCTACAAGAGTTAACATTTCTCAAAGTATTATTATGGCAAAGAGAAAGCAAGAGTTCGTGAGGATGTGTTTTTTACAATAGTTAAAGTGGAGAAGGGTCATGTGTGTTTGTAGTTGACCAATACTAAAAACTATCTAAAATGTTAAAGACAATTGATGTTTTAACATTTATACAAAGTTTAGATTCGTCATCGCCTTTGAGATCGAAAGAATTGATTTCATTTCTCTATGTTTTTAGGATCGAGAGAATTGATTTGATTGATGTCAATTCGACAAAAAAAAGAAGAGAAAGTGATTATAATTTGAGTTTTGAGACATATATTTATTTTCCATGTTAAATAAAACTAACATCGATTAGATCACCATCTAAGCGAACTTTTACTTACAAATAGAGGCATCAATCATTATTAGAGTTTTGAGTGTTTATTGAGAATCAGTCCAATGTTGTTGGTAGAAAATGAAAGACACGTACATTAGAAACTCACACATATAAATAGAAAAGTCGGGGTTCAAACCCTAATCATGTGCCTTACTTAGCAATTTTGACATTTTTATCAGTTGAACAATGACCCACTTTTGATAACATGAAACACTTCACTTTCCTAAAAGTAATCTATGTTTTCTCATGGAAGAGAAAGTATGATTTAACTACAAATTAGAAAAATGTTATATTTTTTCAAGATTCAAATCCTCACCACTAACCAACTTTTCTCCCTTTATTTCAAATTCCACAATCCTTCCCTAAAAAAATGGATGGTAAAGATGTCCCACATTATTTTTTTCACACATATATATGAGAAGATCCTAATCTATAGACCAGACATCCAAAAGCACTATATAGATCTCTTTAAGCTTACTTAGATGTTCAATTTTCTAACCTTATTATTAAGGTTAAAACTCTTTTGAAAAAAAAAAAACTTTGCTATAATAAAAAGAGTTGCAATTTAGATCAAAATTAAATAATATTAGTTTATATATTTTTTATTCTAAAGAGTTTAACGGCGAAACCAATACACACTAAATATTAAGAGGTAAAAAATTACAAGTTTGAATCAATACTCAACCTATCAAATATCCTTACATTTTTAATTAGCATCTCAAATGTACATACGAAACAAATTAGAAAATATTTTATATATGTAGAACTATAAATACAAAAATTTATAATTTTCATTATATGTACGTAATTACTCTATGTTTCTACACATCTCATAACAAGTAGCCAACTTAGTTTCACGATAAATTCGGTTATCATGTACTTTTACATTCCAGCCCTACATGGTTATCAAGATTCATGAGTATCTAACTAGATCTGATTTGAAGCAATCTATCAATAATAACTCTGATTCGGTACAAAATGGCTTTATGATATATTAATAAATTCTTATTATTATCTTTTCAAAAATAAAAAAAAAACTTGTATTACGTAAACCATTCCAGCCCCACCATTATGAAATGAGGTTGGTAATATTGTTGTCAAAATCTGTATGAACTATTCTAAATACGAATCTTAACCCTTCCAAATCATACATTTGACCCGTCGTTTTCTATATAACAATTTTTTAGCTTGGTTTCTTTCTATGAATATTATATGCAATCATGTTTTTAGTTTCCACCCTAAGCAACCCTGATCATTAATTTGTGTTTGTTTGTTAACCAATTCCATTATGAATAAAAAAATTAATCCTAAGGTATCCACTTGTTTGACCTTTGACGTACTCACACCCCCTTAAACAACTAGCCAAGATATAGATAGCAGGGCTGAACCTTGGGGTGTGCAAGCCGCTCAATGGAGCCGGGCCTCCACAAGGTATGTGTCTAAAAAAAATATTATAGCCCAGTAGTACTACTAAGTTCTACCTCACTACTTCTGAGGTTTCCACTTTCCTTTTCTGTTGTCTTGTTTTAGGCCTATTGGAATTAGGTTCTCTTGCTTTTGGTGTTAGGTGGGTGTTTTTTTATGGTGATTTGAGGTTCCTCATGTATACGGTAGTGATTTTCACCTTTGAGTGTACAACATATATACGACACCTTGTATTTATCTTTTAAATTTTTTAAATAGATATTGTTCTTTTAAAAAAATACATTTTTATTTTATTACGGGTCTCTTTTCACTTACAGAGTCGAGCCTCCGGATTCATAGGAACGACCCGGATAGATAGCATCAACACTTCGGATAGATGATGTGTCTGTGTTGGACAATGATCATATGATGTTGATACATGTGTTAATCTTCAATCACTTCTATTTTAAAAATTTTATTGGTATTAATGTGTCGATGTTGTGTCTTGTGTTCTCATAAGCTTTATAGGTTATATGATTAGAAAGGAAACCTAACATTGACCCAATTGAAGAGTTATAGATATTTGATATAAATCGAGCTATTAATATTCTGCCTTTATTTGAAATCAATTAAAATACAAGTTACTATATAAGATGTTTAAGAGTATATCTTTTCCAAAGTCATATCCGACTTTTTTTTATCATAACCCTCTTTGTTATCAAAGAAAATGGTATTCTAATAATTTAAAGTTTGACCGACATATAAGTAAAATATAATAAAAAATTGTTTCACTCATAATTTAGACTCGAGTTCTCTCAAACAGTTTGTCCACAACCAAAACTCATTAAACACATGAGTTTAATAATTTGGTTATGTAATGCATGTTATACAAGTTAAATATTTTTCAGCTGATTGAGTCCAATGATTAGAATATTTAGTCAATTTAAGCTTGTCTAATTAAGATGGGAGATAATTTAATTTAAAGCCCTTGTCAAAAAAAATAATTTAAAGCCAGCAACTAAAATGCAATTTGATTTCATCCACATAAGTTATTTATTGTTCATTACTTGCTTGTCAAGTTGCCATACTAATGTATATTTGTTAAATGCCGACCTCGTATCAAAATAGACCTTGTAAGCTCTGAATTATGGAAATAATATATTACTCATTTTGCTATCTATCTAATTATTATTTATTGTTTATACCCCTAAAGTTGGCTACCATATGGATTATGGTATGATGTTGAGCGTGACATTTTTATTCACTTTTCATTGCCTAAAAAGCCCTTCTGTTTTGTATCTTATAAAACCTACCATTAGCCACCACCGTACATTACAAGTTACACAAAGTTGGCTGGCTAGTTGTGCTTACATTTTGTGTTCATTGAGTGAGTAATATATAAATAGCTTCAGACTTCAGAAGAATCATCTTTCAGTTTCTCAAGTTCTGGCTTCAGATAAGACTTGGTCTTGGTCATTCATTTCTCAAGCATGTAAGTTACCCTTTATTATGCTTTCATTTATTCAAACATGGATTTCAATGAATAATCAAAATCTTGATCATATTTTGAGATAACTTATTTTTTTTAAGGATATTTTGAGATAACTTGAATGCTTGTTTAATTTTAAACATGCATTTCATAGTTAGGGTGCTCCAAAATTATTGTCACGATGAAATTTATATATTAGGGTCTGTTTGAAATGACTCATTTGAGCATATCTACTTGCATGAACACTTATCAGACTATTTTGGTTAGTTCATGTAAACGGTTTTTAGTTTATTTCCGTAAGTTCTCCAATAAGTTCTCCATGATAGCTTATGAAAACAACTTATATGAAAATAGTTTAACTTCGTTTCATTTTGTTCGTAGAAAAAGTTTTTACATAAGTACTTATACGATAAGCACTTATGCTATAACTATTTATCAAAAAGAACCTATTATTACCGTTGTTGGTGACTAAAGGGTTTCAACTAAGTGGTTTTTCAATCTTTGCATTTCTACTATAACAGAAACATATTAAAGAGTTCAACTTTCTGGCAGTCTATATATAATCTGCCACTCTTGATTTACAATGTAGTGGCCATGGTTTCTATTCCATCTCTTGTCAATTTAATTTCAAGAACTATGTCTTTGAATAAAGACAAGAGTTATGGAAAGGATGATGATGCAAGGAAAGTTGTGGAAGCAATGGCAAAGGAAGCAAGGAAGAATGAAATGTTGTTGAGTTCATCTGGAATTATAAAGTCTGACAAGTCCAACAATTTTTCCTGTGTGTTTACTAAAAAGGGTCAGAAAGGATTCAATCAAGACTGCCTTATTGTCTGGGAGGTACGCTAATATATTTATTTTCAAAATTTCCTTGTCTAAGATTTTAGCTCTATTTGGATGAACAGTGTAATTAAGCGCATATAGCATAAACGTACTTATTGTTAAGTATTTATGTAGAGAATATTTTTATTACAAAAGATAAATGAAGTCAAGCTATTTTCACATCAGCTATAAGCTGTTTTCATAAGCTATACTAGAGAGCTTATGAAAATAACTTGAAAACAGCTTATAGAGATGTTATGTCATAAGCTGCTTCAATAACCCTAGCTGTACTAGAGTAGTTTAGTAGTGCCTTTTGAATCAAATAGGCGGGCCCTTTCAGAATCCGGAAGGCGAACAGCCTGCTTTGCAAAACAATATCATAAGTACTTATGTGAGTAGATAAGCTCAAATAAACCAATTCAAGCAAACCCTTTCGGCTTTCATCACCTCAAAACTAACTTGTACGGCAAGAATTGCCTAATAATTAAAAATTCTATTCAGCTCTTATCTCTGAGCTGACTTGGACTTTGTGCAATATATTATCTTGTTTTGCATAAGTGGGACAAAAACCTTGAAGAGTTGATTAGCATATAAAATGATATTTATATATTCTACATTGTTCCTGATGCTAGGAATTTGGATGCCAAGAAGACATTACTTTGAGTGGAATTTTCGATGGACATGGACCTTGGGGACACTTTGTATCTAAAAGGGTCCGAAAGATGTTGCCAACATTTTTGCTCTTCAATTGGCAGGAAAATCTGGCTGAAAAATCACTTGACCTGAGTTTTAAGATGGAAACAGACATGAATCTTCATGTGTATGATATATGGAAGCAGTCCTACATAAAGACTTTTGCTGCAATTGATCAGGATCTAAAGCAGCATACTGGAATTGATTCCTTTCGAAGTGGAACTACAGCTTTGACAGTTATCAAACAGGTTAGTTATCCATAACATATATATGATACTGTATCTATATATATTGTATAGGATGGTTTGATATAGAATTGGATATATGCACCCTTATCCCATATATTTGGATGGTTCCATAACTTAAAACTTATAGCCATCTTGTGAAGGGAGCAACAGTATCATTGTGCTAAGTCTAACTCTCACTATAACGAGACGAGGATGAGAAAAATAGTAATAAATTATAAATTGTCGAGTTTGGATTATATTCACTTATAAGTGGGCAGACACTCAAGTGTACCGGATGTAGACGAGCTGAAAGCACAATGATTGTAGAAGAGCATGAGCACCTACCCTTTAGGCTTGACCTATTTGTATGTTGGGTTTCAACTAGCAGATTGTAAACTTGTAATTTGGACCGTAGTATTTACTCACAACTTTACACTATGTAATCTTAAGTATTGCATAATAGAAAAACTACATCAGTCACTTTACTGTTGAAGACATAGGTATAACTGGCCGAAGTCCGTGATTAATTGTTTGTTTATCTTCTATGCATTTTTTTATGTTTTCTTTAGAGTCATGTTTGTTGTTCCTATGAATATAGTAATGGACGTTTCTTCTAAAGCTTGGTTGTTGTCGTCGTCGTTGTTGTATGTATGTATGTATGTATGCATGTATGTATGTATGTTTTCCCTAGACTTGAATAAATATGAATCAATGACATGTTGATTGATGACACTACTTAGAATGAACACGAAGCTTTGTTGGTGACATTCTACAGTCCTATGACAAATTTTAAATCAAATATGAAATAACTCGTTTTGTGTTTCACTTTTTTGCAAAGTAAATGAATCCTAAGCTAGTATTCTTGATGTTTCAGGGTGAATATCTCATTATAGCAAATGTTGGTGATTCTAGAGCTGTCTTAGCAACCACTTCAGAGAATGGCACATTGACTCCTGTTCAGCTTACCACTGACTTGAAGCCAAATTTACCAAGTATATATACTTTCTCTATTTTTTTACATATCCTCACATAAAGATCTGCATTACACAGTTTTTTGATCTCAACTGTAAAATCAGGTTAACAACCGAAATAGCTTTAGAATGATTTTGTTATGTGTGTAACTGTGTCTTTTGTTTACGGCAGCAGATCCTGACAAAATTGAGTGTGGTGTTATTGAAGAAATTTGAGTGTTGTTCTTGTTAATTTCAGATGAAGCAGAGCGCATAATGGAATCAAACGGGAGAGTGTTTTGTATGGAAGATGAACCAGGAGTGTATAGAGTTTGGATGCCTAATGGTAAGAGTCCAGGACTAGCAATATCAAGAGCATTTGGTGATTATTGTGTAAAAGACTTTGGACTAATCTCAGTACCAGATGTGACACAAAGAAAACTCACTACTATGGATCAATTTGTCATCTTAGCAACTGATGGGGTATGCATCTTATTCCCTTTCAGATTTCAATGGCTTAGTTTATATTTGTGTTTAAAAAGAATGGAAAGAAAAAGTATTTAAAACTTGAAATGAAATTGTTTCATAAACACAGGAAATTGTTGAAATTGACTCAATGCATGTTTGGATTGATGTTGTGACATTGTAATTTTAACAAAAGCTACATTTTGGAGCTTCGACAAAATCATTTTCTATCGTGATATTATCAAACTAACTGTCGTTCCAAACATGCATCCGACGAATAGAGTCATACATGCTAGGTTGGTTAAGTGGCAATGAAATGATATTAGAGTGAGCATATCATTAGGTCATGTGATCGTTTAGAGTAAAGAAAATAAACCAAATTATAGCACAAAAGAAGAAGAATGTACACAGATTTTACGTGGTTCGGCCAATGTAACCTAAGCCTATGGATGATCAAAGAGATTTTTTAACAGACAAATGTTATTATATTCATTAAGTTAGTGTTTTATCATCAGCAGGGTTTGAACTCTGATTTTGAACTCTTTGACTCTTGGCTCAAACGAGGTGAGATACTAAACCCTCGATAAAACAGTTTTTTATTTCGTTTGGACGAAAATAGAGATTCTTAGTAATTCACAATGATACAATGAGCAATCATATTCCTCCTTCATATTTTGAACTCAAACTTTTGGGTCGGATTACAATTTCGATCAACCTAATGACATAATTGAAGGCATCATAATATGAAGTTGTTGATGTAATTTTTTGTTATTTCCATTTCAGGTATGGGATGTTATATCCAACCAAGCAGCTGTGAAAATTGTTGCTTCAACACTAAATAGAGAAAAAGCAGCTGATAGGCTAGTGAAATGTGCTACACATGAATGGAAACGTAAGAGAAAAGGCATTGCAATTGATGATATATCAGCTATTTGTCTCTTCTTTCACTCTACTCCTTCACATCAAGTCTCTCAAACCACAAAAGTTGTTGAATAAAAATGGTGCATAGGTGATTAAAGTGGTCATTGAATCATTCATATTTCCTTTACTACACAATGCATGGGAATTTATCGGCACTTACGCCCAAAATAATCACTTAATTCTTCAATATTGATAATACTAATAAGGAACAAAACAACGACAAGTAGAGTGATGCATAGAAGAAAACATTTAATCATTTTGAAAATATAGATAAATATTCTGAGAATGATGTGAAAATCATGAATGAAAGTTAAAATATTTATAGAGTGGATTTTGTAAAGTATTTGTTACTGTTACCGCTACTGTTACCGTTAAATATATGAGACAAGATTGTCTCATATATTTTAAATCTAAAAAAAGAATAATTTCTTACTGGTCATGAGATTGTCATTTTGTTTAGGAGCATAATTTTGTTTTGACAAATGTTTTAAGTTCATAATTGAAACCTTTGAAAGTATTCACATTTTCTATCCAAAAAGAAAAATACCAAAAAAATAAAAAATTGTAATTAAAACCAAAGAACAGGAAACAAGTGTCAGTTCACTTCCAGCACCCCCTTACTATGAACATCACCACCTTCTCTTCATTAACCTTACAACACAAATTCCCCATTCCCCCACTCGCGCCACGCGCGTCCTATCAACGCGCCACCTTCAACCTTTACTCACCTCCCTTTCTCTCTCTTACTAAAACCCGCCACCGCCAACAACTCTCTCTGTCCGCCATGTCATCTTCTCCCCTTACCTTCACCGAACTCAACTCCGATTCTGATTTCTCCTCTCTTCTCTCTCCCAACGATCATATATCCATTTGCGGCTTCGGTTCTCTCCTCTCCGGTACGCTAACTTCCTTCATTCTCATCTTTCGTTCTTTCTTTTTCTTCTTCATTGCTTAACGTTTTTTATGAATTGCAGAACGAAGTGCCAGAAGCACTTTTCCTGATTTGATCAATTTCAGAACCGCGAAATTGAATCACTTTCGTCGTGTTTTCGCTCATGTTGCTCCTGTTTTCTTTGAACGTGGCATTGCGAAGCCAGAAACTATGGTTTGTTAATTGTTACTTACTTGCTTGTATTCTTTGTATCACCGACACTTCTGATCAAAAACATGTCTCTGTATTCCATATCATAATACTGACACATGTGATTACACTGAATTATGTCATTTTTATCAAATTATTATGGGTATATGCGTGTTTGATGCCTGTGTCCGTGCTTCATTGTAGTCGTAGATTGTAGTGTTGCTAGTTTTGAGGGGGAAAAAATGGAAAAATAGGTGATTTGGTTTTGGTTTATGATTGTTTGAATTTGAAGTTTTTGATTTTGTGTTGATTGAAATGTTATTAGGAGATTTCAAGCTTGAGTGTGGAGCAATGTGAAGGAGAAACTCTTATAGTAACAGTCTTTGAGATAAGAAAATCAGAGGTATAGTGATATGATAGCATTGAGTTGTTTAGTGTTTTCTTTGACAGAGAATTGGAGCTAATTGTCTATTGATTTGATTGTATCAGATTCCAGATTTTATCAAGAGGGAGGTTGAGTTTCGGTTTCTTGCTGTAAGTTAATAAATGTTATAGATTTTAAGCATTGCAGTATTATATCTTAGCTTATGTTCAGAATCACGGTTGGTTTGACAAAACATGATGTTTTTTAAGGTCTAAAGTGTAGCATTTGTAAAATCTTAGTGAGCCACAATGATTTTGTCAAACTCGTTGTGAATTGAAACAAGCACTTGGTTGTCTTATATGTGGTTTGAGATGTTCAATTCTTTGTTTGTCCTAGGTTCTTCCTGAAACTCTTGATGGCAAGTCTTTTGATTTTCCAGCGGTATGTGGTGATCAAATTTTGTATAGCTAAGCATAGATTCTATGGTTAATGGGTATTGCATTGCATCACAAGGAACATAACATTGGTTTTTTAACTAGCAAATGTATCATTTTTTCAGGTCCTTTGTGCACGTTATAGTGATGAGGAATTTTTCAACATTAGATGCAAAGGTAATTTTAAGTTCATCTTTGATTAGTAAGGATAAGAGTGCAATGGTCCATTAGATGATAGGAATTTTCTCCCATCATATATTGTGGGTGAATATCTTGTTTTACAAGAAAGGTCATTGTGAAAACCTTTTCAAGCATGCCCTTTGTTATACCTAGACAGTCTCATTTTATATTGTCTTCACTTTTCAATTTATATAACTTTGCATTTTGATTCTGCTCAGGAAATAAGGAGATTTTATTTCAGCAATATGGACGATGGAATATTGATAAAATCTGGAGAGATGATGTTTTTCCTTGCCGTGTCTATCTTCGACACTGGTAAGCACTTTCGATGAAAGCCTATTTGTTATTTTCTGATTGATTTTATGTTGAAGAGAAGAAATAATATAGAATTGCCATATTTCTTATGGATTTTTTATTAGCTTTTTTTCACTGGTTGAAAAATCCTTGCTGACAGATGAAGAATCCAGAATATGCAACTGTTAGAAATTTCTTCATCACACAAGTTACACATTCACGAGCATCATTGCTCTTCTTTCTAGTTTGTTTTCTTGTTGTTTTTGTAGGATACTTCTTACTATTTTCCTCTTGATACATTTGTTTTTTGACATTTTCACATATTATCCTTCTTAATATGTTTTCTTTTGTTGTTTTTGTGAGATACTTCTTACTATTTTCCTCTCCATACATTTTGACATTTTCACATATCCTTCTCAATCTACTTTCAACCTCAGAATCAACAAAGCAAATATTTCTATTATAGTTTCAATTTTCAATGTAACCATGTAGTACCATGACTGAACAAACCATTTTTTTTTTGTAGTGTACTAGCAGCAAAGAATCTAGGTGACACCGCCTACAACAATTTTCTGGATCACACCTACCTTGCTGACCGAAAAACTACCATTCGCGAGTACTTGGCAACAGCAGGTTCTGGTATAATGGAAGAGGAGCCCCCTGAATCCCTCAAGTTCCGCTATGGTGGTTGATAATTTCAATTCAACATTCAGTTTTTGCTGTCATTTGATGTCTCAGTGTCAAGGAATGGAAGATGGGCTTAAACATTTTCATGTTAATAGTAAAACAAAATATATACTACATTAATAATACATTCATGCTATTTCTCTGACTTGCTGTAAGTTTTGAAATCAAGCTTAAGAATAACATTAAACAGAACCCACGAGGGTGTGTGTACAACTTTCTTCTTTAAGAAAGAAATATCCATCTCAGCTTTTACCTATTATGGTGTACATATTCAATGCTTCAATAATTCGTTGTGTGTATATACAGAAGGATATATCCTATCAAGACTCTTGAGGAAGGAAGCATTGAGATAAATATTTTATAATAAAACTGAAATCTATATTATCTAATAACTTTCCAAAGGAACTTGTTTGTCACATTAAACTACTAGAACTGCTATCTTTCTCTAGATCCCGGATTAATAACTCCATCATCTTCTTATACATTGGCATGTAATGGTCATTTATCATTGTTTTTGAAAGCCTGAGTTTGCTGTACAGCTCCCTGTGTGTTTCATATAAGCAGACACGTTCTTCTATAAGATCATCGGAATTTGAATCTGAACTGTCAGATGAAGGCATAGTTACAATATGCATGATTCTGCCAGGGGGATAAAATCGATGGTTATCCAAGTTATCGGATGTCGTGATTGAATTACTGCATTCTGCAGCATCGGCAAGTTGATTTTCTTCCTCAGTGATCTCTTTTGCTGCTGCTGCCTCTTCTTCCTGATCATGAATGTCAATGGTATCATCTTGTTTTTGAAGCTCCTTCTCCAGTTCATACCATAACTGGCCTTCTGTTATGTCATCTACAGCGGATGTGGTAATATCTTGGTTAGCAGGAATGAGTTGTTCCTCTTCATCTGTGTCGTCATGGCCTGATCCTCCGCTTGAGGAATTGTGTTCATCCGTAAGCACAGATGGTGTTGCTGTCTCTTTGGTCAAAAGAGACCCGGCTATTCTCTCAGATAAAAGAGAAACTCCCGTTGAATCTTCTGCATCAGAGTTTGGCAACGGACCAACATTTCGGCGGCGGGCACTCATGCACGACCATGATGACAACGATGAGCGAGTTCTGACAACAGCTTCTGCAACACTTTGTGCACGCTTCATCATAACCTGCTAGTACAAAACAAGGCCTTCATAAGATCACAGATACATTATGTATCAAAAAATTGCAAGACTCAAGATGCATAACTACAAATCCCATGTAAAGATGGAGTGTTATGATCAATATTCATCCCTTCATTTCATGCACAGATGGATAACTACAAACTCTTGCCAAGAGTTTTTTTTTATTAAGAAATAGGAAAGAATAGGAGAGAAATATCTCCTCCAAGGGTATCTCCCTCAGAATAGAGTCACTACTCTATTTCACAATTTTAAAAATGATCAATGATACCTTTTCTAACTCTACCTCCCTATTTATATATGACAATCTTAACTCCCTCATTAACTAATAACTTCCCTAACTAACTCCCTAACTACGTCAACTACTCTAATATCTATTATTCTATATCCTAACAAATTCTCAAATCCCAATTCAAATCATATCTCGAAGACCACTATGTGCTGCATGCCATGAATATAAATTAGAGATTATGGAGGGGATGGAGATGAAGCTACCTGAGTGCCACTGGTTACTGGCCACAGAATAGCACCAGCACCAGCTACTCTAGCTTTTGCACTAGATATAGTCGGTAGGCGAGATCCAAGTGCAGTTGCAGAGCGGTAGACAACATTAAGGACCTTTGTATGTTCAACCTGATCCCGTAAATCATTCAACCAAGACGATGCGGTGACCTGATGAAAGCCAACTTAAGTAAGAAAAAGACACATTACATCATACATTAAGGGGAGTGTCTACTGCAACCATGTCTCTTTTGCCACCTATATAAATAAATTTATATAATTTTTCAAAATTATTACTAGTTTGATTAACATAGGATGATATTTTGGAAAAAATTAGTTGAGTGACAATAGAAACAGAAGAGTGGCAATGAAAACTCCCCAAACTTGGCAATGAACATCCACATTAATGTTGAGTTAACAAATAAAGATCCCCATTTTCATCAACAAACAAGATTTTTCACAATATTACCAACACAATGGAGAAAAACGAATAAAAATCCTCAACTATTTTCTATTCACGTGAGTCCTCAATCGAGGATTTCAACGTGAAAACCATATATTTCGAGGATTGTTATTCGTGTTTCCGTAGTGTGGGAATATTAATATAAAAAATCTTACCAAAAATTAGAGGTGAAAATGATGTTTTAAATATTAATCATTAATGCCTGGTGAAACCATCTCAAGATGGAAGAAAAGCTGCAGCACCTCAGATCGGAGATCATCAATAGAGGAAGTTGAAAATGTGGGCACTAAGTCGGAACCATTTATAATGGTAGTGATAAAGTGCTTTCCCGATTCTGCTAACTCCCATGTCATACAAGCAGCTGCAAAATGAGAATTATGATAGAAGGAATTAGCGAAGGTACTATGACAAGAAGTGCTATTTGAGAAAATTCAATGTCTTAAAGTTATCAATTAAAATCATGGACAAATATAATGGTATGGTAGCCCAAGAATTTCGAATTAAATAAGTATCATAACATGAACAACATTTTTCACTCATCTCCACTTTAGTATTTATTAAGAATATAAATATAAACTGCATAGGCACAGTACATCTCATGCTTCACAATAAGAATGTGCTAAAATAGTCTGAAATTATTCATCACCGCTGAGAAAAAGTCATAGAACATGTTCAAAGGCACAATTAATCAAGATCATGTGATAAAGTCAATAAAATACAACACAACAACCAAGTTTTATCCCACTAAGTGGTTGGCTATGACAGTCATGAGAATAAAATATTTAAAAGAATTATGTAATTAGTCAACTGATAAAAAAATTCATAGATAAAGCAGTATAACGACATACCTGGGGCAAATGTGACACAAGTGCTTGAGGAGAACTCTTTCTGCTCTCTAAGAATATATGTCAACAGTGCAGCAGTACCACCGCCAAGTGAGTGCCCAACAATCTACGCAAAGATAGAAATTACAAGTATTTAGTGAATGTACTTACACAAGCACGTATATGCTAGTCACACAGAATAAAATAGAAGATAAAATACATTTTTGAAATGAAAAAGGAAATTATGAAAGAAAATGGAGTCTAAAGTGACATGGCATAAATACAAAATATAAGGGAAACACGTGATATATGTCCATTAGTACTCAGTAAATTTTCCATTCAGTGTATAATGATGTCCAAAATTATACATTTCTTCCAAATAGAGTATAAGAATAATACCTTGATGTTGAAGTCTGGACATTCACCAAGAGCCTTAAGTAGGGTAGGAGTACAGAGCTTTGCAATCCACCGAGCAGCAGCAACCATACCACAGTGTGCATATCCTAAAACCAAGTTGCTTATCCCACCATCATTTAAAACCGAATGGTGGAAGGGCACGACAGCACCAGTTGCAGCTGTCAGTGTGTCTTTTATGCTATGAGTGCCCCGGATCAATAGAAGTAAACATTTTGACTGTGTATCGCGTATAATTGTGAACGCGGGCTTCAGAAGCTGCAGAAAGATGCCATACCATACAATCAAATTGTGGAAAAAACTAATGAAAACATTTTGATATAGTGGTTGAAAGTGAAATAGGAACAAAAAAAGTAAGATACAAACTTTTCCATGAAAAAATAGAACATATTTTGTAAGATTTAATGACTAAAACATGTAAATGAAACCATGATAATTTCAAAGTTAAAACAAAGGCTTCCTCAAAAAAAAAAAAGTTAAAACAAAGGTTAAGTTAAGACAAAGCATTATAAGGCAACGATATGAATAATACAAATAGTAACCACCATATCAGACATGGAAATTAGGCTTCCAGGGTAATTTGCAACAGAAAAGTGCCACTTAAACTTGAGAAAATTTTTTATACAGTCATATAACCTGCAATATTAGACACGACTAAATGCCCGGTGGGTATTGCACATATGTGGATGATATAGAGAAAAAGTAAAGGTGGTTCCAATTGACGAAAAGATGACAAAGTATTGGTCGTTGGTAATGTGTCGAGACTAGAGAACGCCCATAGAAGCACCAATGAGGAGGGAAAAGCACATGAAAAATAGTCCAGTAGTAAGAGGTAGAGGGAGACAGAAAAACTATAGACCATAGCACCAAGAGAGATTTGGATTAAAACGGTCTATCATTTAATATAATTCACGGCAAGATATAATAAGATCATCGTATCCATAAAATTAACCGCACCTAATCGGAAAAGATTTGTTGCCGCATCTCACTTTATACATGGGCAATCACATCTACCTCACTACTCTATTATATTATTGCTCTCGTCTAAGAGAATTTTTTATCATAGTGGAACTTCAAATGGTGATAGCATAAAATGAATAGCCCGGATTATTATTTGACAGGGAACTTACAATTTACAATTCAGTATATCATAATTCACAATATAAAAGTGTTCGCTTATTTTATTTTATTAGACTAACAGACTGCCGCTGATTGCTTGAACAGATCAGTCTATGCTCTGCCAAAATTCAAGATATGTATTATTACAAACAGCATATTGAACAAGATAGAAGAGACCCAAAAATAAGTTCCAACAAAGGAAGTTGAAACAGGGTAAAGATAACATTTTCTCCGAGAATATAAAAAGCGGTAGCCTTGTTTCATATACAAACTTATAGCATCTTGTGAGCTCAACTCCTTAAAATACATCTTATGTTTATTTCGTTTAAAATTCAGGCTCCAAAACCTCATTTTCGTCCTTGAAATTGTAGGATGTTGTCAAATTAGTCCCTAAAATTAAGAAATTGACAAAAATATCCCTGAAGTTGTAAATTGCCAGTCATTTTAGCTAACAGTTAACAGATATGCGAACTAACTTAACATTCATATGTAGGTTTTTTACTGACCAATTTCATTTTAAGTATTTAACTTTAGAGACTAATTTAAAATATTGTCCAGACTAAATAACCAACAATTTACAATTCCAAAGATGTACTTGTTAATTTTGTAATTTTAGGAATCAACTCACCAGAACCATACATATTAAGGGACCAACTAAGACATCCACTCCTTTTGTCAGTACAAGGGCATAACCAATTCCACTATCAAACAACAAAACTCATGATGCCATATCTAAATTCTAATCCCATAAAAGGGGGAAAAAACAGTGGTCAAAACTCAAAATGTAGAAGCAAATGTCATTTTCATTAGCATGTCCTTCTAAACATTGATGAAAATAAGACCACAATCTCTAAACCTATCTGAGATGCTAAGTCTGAACCTATGTGTGCCTATGATTTGTCTTACTCCCCTCCATCCCTCATCACCCAAAAACATAATATACAGTATAAAACAATAAACAAATACTCCCTACGGTCCTATTTATAAGAGATATTTTGGTCAACAAAAGTTGATGTATCTGGTCCAATTTTTTAACCAGATACATCAACTTTTGTTGTCCCAGATGTCTCTTGTAATTAGGACCGGAGGGAGTACATAAAAGCAGAGATTGCATAATTACAAATAAAATCATACCCCAGCTTTAGGCTTCTGTATAAGAACATCATCAAGTGTAAATCCAGCTGAATCTAAAAACACAGGAAATGGCTTCTTTGAAAAAAGCATACACAATGTTAACAACCTCAATAGCTCATACAATTCCACAATAATTTCATCTCCTTTTAGTTCAACACAATCACTTCCAGCATATACACTAGCAACTGCCAAATTACCCTACAATTCAATCAACAAACCAAACATCACTCTCATAATTTACTCAATTTTTTTTTTTCTTTCAACAACAATCTAAACTAAAAAAAGCACTTTTCTAAAACCCAAAATCACATGAACACAAAAAAGCTTAATTTTCAGAAATTGAACCTGTTTTCTCATGAAGTAATTGATCCCAAAAGCTAAATCACCAATAGGCCATTTCCCAAGTGTCTCAGAATAAGTAAACCTTAAAGTCTCCGAAAGCGTCACGATTGATTCAAGCAACGTCGCCGGCGCCTGAGCAGGTCGCCGGGAAATCCTCCTCCTCCTTAATCTACTCAATTTCGACACATCACCGTCGCCTTGATCCTCTTCTTCCTCATCCTCCTTCTTCACCAATCTCCTACTCACATAATACAACATCACAGCAGCTCCGGCGGCCGTCGCCATTGTCCCCGCCGCCATAAAAACTCCGGCGAGTCGGAGATCAAGAAATCAAGAACAACACCAAAATTGAATTTTCTTGGGTGGAAAATAATGGGTTTTCGATAAAGATTAAGAATTTAAGGTTTTTGGATTTTGGGTTTGCGTGCGATTGTGTGAAATCGGAAAAAGAACAGAGAGGATAAACAGAGAAGGGTGTTTTGTTTTTCTGATTATTACCACTTTGGAAGGAACATACACGACAATGTGAACAAGAAGCTTTTGGTATAGTGTTTTTGTGAAATGACAATAGTGCCCTTGGTGGTTTTTGTTGTTTTGGATTGCGGTGGGGGTAAATTGGGGAGAAGGTGGTGATGATGAAGTGAGAGAGTGGGCACGTTAGGGATGATGATAATAGAATAACAAGTAAAGAATTTTTTTAACAAAACTTTTGAGTAAAATAAAAAATAATAATATCAATGGTAAAAGTTTGTTACATCTAAATTTTAATGTTTTAATTTTATTTTTTTTATAAATTAAATTGCAGGGAGATGCATCATTATATGCAGGGGTCGGAGTTCGAATCCCGGACACTCTACTTATTCACCTTAAAAAAGAGGTGAATTTTAGCAACTTGACAAAAAAAAATTAGTATATTCTTTTTACAATAGTTAAATTTAAATTATGCTAATTTATGTCCCACAGGCTCATGTTAAAAAACTAAACGCTAAATTTGAATTATGCTAATTTATGTCACAAAGGCTCATGTTAAAACTAAAAATAAATATTTTGCATTAATAAAACAACTTTTAACTTTTGACCAAAAAGAAAAGTAACTTATAACTTTTAAGGATTTGAAAGTACAATTTTTGGGACAATTTTTTTACATTATTTTAGTGTATTAGTGATTATATTTCATTCCTATTCATACAATTATTTTTTAAATTTTTGTAATGTTTTAGGGAAATTTTATGGTCAAATATTGACGGTTTGGGATAAATTAGTACTTAAAATTTATGCAACAATTGTTTTTATAAATTCTCCAAATAGAAATTGTGGGTAGTACTCCCTCTATTCTTAATTATAAGTCATCTTTGAAAAAGGTTATATCCTTAAATATAAGTTTCTATACAAATTACTACTAAAATGTCTTATGATATAAAAAGTCAAATTAAATACAAATGCAAATAAATGATAATTTAGTAAAATTTACGCACAAACAAGACATATTAACTACACTATCAACATTATCAATATATGAGAAATTTGTAAAAAAGATTTTTAGCATGACTAGATTTATAAAGGATAGAGGGGGTATGCTCAAGTGAAAGGATGACTAGATTTGTAGCATTTCAAAGTAAACATTGAAAAGCAAACATGAATGTGCTAAAAGTAAAACTCATATTTACTTTTCTTTATTTTTGTTGAATCAAGTGTAACTGTGTAAACTTTTATCAATGTTGATATTACGAAAAAAAAAAATAGATTGGTTAACTAATGCTCTCAAGATAGTCTTCAAGTATTCATAATTTTGAAATTATTCTTTAAAGTTAAAATAATTTAATTTTCAATACATTGAATTTATAAATCTTTATTAAAATTAAAGTAATTAATGAATGCATATTTGTTAGAATTTTCTAAAAGAAAATGTTTTTTTTAAGAGATCTAAATAAAATATATTACTACCAGTATGCTATCTTCCCAGCACAAGGTGTGCAAGAGAAGACAGCCAACACCCAAACATAAAAAAGAGTTTTGGCACCAATCATGAAACTTATAATGAAAAACAACAAACTTAGCTTTAAGCCACCAAAAAGAAAGAAATTTAATACTCTCCAAAAGCCTATAATTTCTTTCCTTCTAAATCACCAGAGAACTTGCAAACCAGATCAGAAACATGAAAGAACACCTTGATTTTGCATAACCTGAAGAGGTACCAAACTGAAGGAAATAATCCACAATGGTTGATGGATCCGCTGAGTGAACTCCCAACCAATTTCGAACAAGTTGCCAAATCTAACCAAATAGACCGCATGTCAAGATTGACAACAGGGTCCAAGTTTTCCTATTATCCTCACCCCTCCCCCTCGAATTAAAAGAGATTCGATAGAAGAGATGATACCTGAGAGAGCTTTTAAGAAGGAAAGAGCATAGACATGGAGCGAGGTCAGGACAAACTTGAGAAGAACAAGACAACCACCAAAAGATAAATGTATACTTTTCCAACTGGACAAGTGGGATTTAATTCGATTGAGAACAGGGTCCAAAAAATTCAACCGACGAGAATCTCCACTAACAGGGAGGTCGAGATACACAATAGGCAAACTAGTAACTTTACAATTCAAAATCGTCGTTGCTTCAAGTAACTAGGACCGACTAACATTAACACCAACTAGCATGCTCTTATGAAAATTAACCTTAAAACCAGACATAGCCGCAAAAAGGTACAGAACGACGTGCATATCTTGGACATTAGTCCAACTTCTCTCTTCCAAAAGTAGACTATCGTCAGCAATTTGGAGGTGATAAATAGTTAAAGTCCGCTCCCGGCCAACCTTATAACCAGAAAAAATATTATTTGTAACCATAGACTCCATCATCACATGGAACCCCTCCGCCGCGAAAAGAAACAAGAAGGGAGAAATGAGATCCTCTTGACGTAACCCTCGAGCCAAAGGAAAATTATCAGTTGGACTTCCATTAACCAGAACCGCCGCTGTAGTCGTGGTGACACATTCTTTCATCAATTTCCTCCAAAGGTTCGAAAAAGACATTTTACCTAATTTCATCCAAGTAATTCCAATTCAGAGAGTCGTAAGCCTTCTCAAAATCAACTTTAAAAAGAAGTAAATCTTTATTTAACCTTTTTGCCTCATGTATCACTTCATTAGCGACCAGGATGCCATCAAAAATTTGTCTTCTTTTCACAAACGCAAACTGAATATCAGAAATTACACTACCAATGACATTCCTCAATCTAAAAGAAAAAGTTAACGAGTGTCTTTATGACATTTGTTTATAAGTTTAGAGTAGAGAATTTAACTTTTTTTTTGGAGCAATAGTAGAGAATTTAACTTAAAAATTATATATTCAAAATATTAAAACAATAAAAAATAATTTTTTACATAAAATTTACTCAATTATTTTTATTTTTAAATTCTTAACAAATGATGCGTAACTCTTTTTCTAAAAGGAATAACAGTAATAATTTGAAAATTGGCTTAGAAAAGGACAAAATGGTAGTTCGGCTGTTCAGTCCAGACAGGGTACGTATGCTGTGCAAGTGCAACTGTGCAATAGGATCTATTATTGGTGACTGAATCCAACCCACCATTGACCTAAGATTGTTCATTTATGTGTTCACTTTCAGTAAACACTTGGTTGAGTTTAGTTACACGTACACGGTTACACCTGCATATTAGTACAATTAATATAACTACTACAACTGTTGATAGAGCCGTAAATTTTGTCCTAGTCTGGTGAGCCATGATGGTTAGAGGACTGAGCTTTCTATACTCCTTAAAATAGAAATATTATGTGATTTTGACGTGACTCGTTGGGTAAATATTTAAATTTGAGATATGCAGTTTCAGAAATATTGATATTTTGAGATACTGATTTAACATTAAAATTCTACAACAAATTACTCCATCCGTCCCACTATAAGTAATTTTTATTAAAAATAATATTATCACAAAAGAAATGATTCATTTCGCTTTTTAATATAATATTAATCAATTATAGCATGAATATTTTTGGTGTATATAAGATTTAATTTTCTTCTGATTTAAAATTGAACATTTGGTATATAGCAAGATTATGATGTTAGAGTTTATTATTATTAAGTTTACTACAATAATACTTTGTCATATTCATGCATTTTGGATAAATTTCTTGCTATATTTGTTGTTGTTGCTTTTATGCGATATTTGTAAATGTATTGTCATACACACATTGGTGTGAATTTTGACTTGCATCTTCTTTCAAATTCGTGGATTTGTCTTCACACTTAAGGGTGGTCGAGTGACCTTATGGTTACTTAGCGACATTATGGACTAATTTGACATACATTATGTCGGTAGTGCCTTGTGAATTTAAGACATTTCCTATTTGTCTTGTAAAATTAAGACCATTCCCATTTAAATTCATTTGTTGAATTGTCTAGTAATTTTGGTTGAGTTGGTTGAAACAACAAGTTGCAAAAGTAACCTCTGTTGTCGGGCACAAATCTAGTGTGGGGGCAATGGGGTCAAGCGACCCCACTTGCCTCCACATGTGTATTGTATTTTTAACCTAAAATTAGATATATATATCTAGTTTGACCCCTCTTTATATAGTATTATTCTCTTAACATAGTCTATTTATTACATTATAAAAAATTACAAAACTGAGAAAGATCTTAATGAGTGTTCTAAGAGCACTAGTTAATAAATCAAAAGAAGTAGTTTTTTTTTATTTTTATAAAAAGTTGTTATAATTATTATATCGATACAAATAATGTTTATTTTTAAAATAAATTTTCTTTTATGAAATCTTTAACCAATTATCTCAGAGCATATCGTTGGCAAGACCATACAACTACTATTATAAATAAACTATTCTTATATTTGTTGAAAAAAGTTGTGACTGACGCTATGTTGGTGGTGAAAATATAATTAATTATGTTATATTTTTTAAATATATTTTTTTTAAAAAAATCAACATTTTAGAGCAATTATAAATATAACTTGTATAACTTTCGCACGCTTACCCGTTTATAAAGTTTTATATAAATTTTTATGATATAACTTGACCCCACTTATTAAAATTTCTGGATCCGTTACTGTCTGTTGCGTAGATTTGATTCAATTGGAATTACAAAAGATGTTGTATGAAATTGTTCACGCGAGCTGTTTTAGTTTGACAAAAGGAATGCATAGCTTGGCCGGATAATTACATATATGCGATGGTAAATATGCGGTAATTATTAAGTTTTTCATGTTGATAAGGAGGATGTCAAAAGACACTCATTATTTGACAGAACTTCTTAAGCTTTATCCATGTGGATAATGAATGAGGATGTCAAAAGACACTCATTATCTGACAGGACTTATTACCATATTTGATCATTGCATTGAGATTAACGTTTGCAGTTAATTCTTAGCAGTCAAAAGGTTGTGTTTTAATTATGTGTTTGGTATCTTGTTTTTTGGTCTTTTAATTTATAACATGTGACGTTAAATGTGTGGTAATTCTTTAATTTTCCATGTGGGTAATGAGGATGTCAGAAGACACCCATTATCTGACAGGATTTATTACCAATATTTGAACATCGCATTGAGAGTACCGCTTGCAATTAATTCTTAGCAGTCAAAAGATTGTATTTTAATGGTGCGCTTGGTATCTCATTTTTGTCTTTTAATTCACAAATAAAGATAAATTGTGCATGTCTTATAATTAATTATTGGCATGTCTACTACTATTGTGTGAGTGTAAACTCATTCAAGTATTTAAGAGTTAACATTCACACATATAATGGTAAAAATATGACTATTATAAGAATTTATTCTTTGTCAAAGTAAATTGTCTTTGTTTGATCATTGTTGTAAAATACCACTAGCAATTGATATTATTGTTTAAAGACTTGATGTTGATAGTGCACTTGGTATTTTGATGAGTGCTTTTTCTACTGTTGTTCTTTTTAAGCTAATATAGTTTAATGTTTCTGCTAATTTGAGTTGAATTTTTTTAACTTTTAAAAAATCTAATTTTTAGGAATTAAAGAATAATATTAACATTATTCTTGGATCTAGACCTTAGATAATGGCGGTGAAACTCACATTCTCTCACAAATTCAACATCTAATGTGAGAATCAAGTTTGACAAGTGAGTATACACCAAATTTCATAGGTCATATGTGATCATCAAGCTAAAATATCATATGTATTAGAGGTGTTGTTTAAGATGACAATTTTTTTTGTCATATTTCCTTTGCTTAAATTAAGGTGCTTTTAAAGCAATATAGAGAAAGACAAACTCTCATTTGGAGAGTGAGTATTTCATTAAGATTATTAGGCAAAGAAAATGTTAGGAGCACATTATGTAAATATTTAATCTTGCTAAGACACTATAATTTCGACTATCATATGACTTGTTGAAAAATTTAGTAATTTCGACTATCATATGACTTGACGAAGAAGAGGAGCTACAGTGGAGGATTAAGCGACCTTCACTAGCAGAAACCGACCCAAAAACTGACGTCGAAGCACAAAAGAGGTGGTGTGGAGTCGGATCTCGTCGCACCACAAGGAAAGATTTTGGATTGAGAGGGTTGAGGGCAGCAGAAGTCGGTTTGATGTAAAGAGAGCTTTAAGAGTTATCTAATATAGAGAGAGGTTAGAGGACCACCAAAATCTTCTATTTTTGATAATGTTTCTTCCTCAGGAGGATGTTGATTGTACTATTGATATGAGTGATTGATGACATGTCATCTCACGTCATTCTTAGCATGTTTTTCGGTCATTTTCAGTAGGTTTTAGCAGAAAAAAGAGGAGTATTAGAACGATTGCCTATGATTTCGGGACTTTTGTAATGTTTTCTATATTTGAGTCTGTAATTCTAGTTTTTCCGAAACATAGCAATTTTAGGGGGTTTTTGAAGTAATTCATGAAGAAATCATGCAAATCGGCAAATCAAGAACAACTGAAGAATTGTCAAGACTTTGGGAAGACAAAAATGAAGATTCAAGAGGCCTCAAGAGACTTTTCATAGGAAGGAATTATGTTTCCAAGTTTCGAGGCAAGTTATTTGAAGACAAAAACCTAAAAACGACAAAGATCAAAGAATTTGGGCTCGGAAGCACAATCAAATGCGCCTAGGGCATGGAAAAGCATTACCATGCTCCTAGGGAATCTTTGATGCGCCTCAAGCATATGAAAAGAGGCATATCACCTCAAGCATATGCCATGCGCCCCGAGCATCTCAAAATGTGGGGGCACAATCGTCATTTTATTCGTTTTTTGTGGGTTTAGCCCGCGCTTTTAGCTTAAACCCAGTTATAAATCTCCACTATAAAATACTACCCTTCCTCATTCAGAATTTCTCGTTCAGAACTATGGCAGTTCAAGAGGAAGGCTACTTTGGAGCTTCGGGAGAGAGTCTATCTTCTCCTTGATTTTCTAGGGTATGTTTTTATCTTTAGTAATTTGTTTTTAGTTACAATGTGTAACTTAATTTTTTTTAGGTTAGAGTTCTAAGATGAACCTCTGTATATTTTTGTTGGATATTTATTTAATTTTATATGTCGCTTATTTTTTTTTTTAATTCTTTTGTTCGCTATCAAGTTTTATCAGGAAGTAATTTTATTTCTGTGAGAGGTTCAACCCTAGATTAGGTACTTAGGTTGTGACAGGGCCTAATATTGCTATCACTAACTGGATGCTTATATCTTGATATTTATATCCCTTTACTGATAACTATCTGTCTAGGAAGTAAGTGATTATTAACTAGCCAGAGATACCATAAGAATTGTTGACCGTAGACGTAGGTACCAAGTGGATGATACCCATTGGGTCGTGTGGTGCATTACCGAAGCTAGGAATTAACTGGTTAGTAATTAGGGAAACAAGCACATAGCTGTCCGACTTAAAGCTATAACCTAATAAAACCATTCTCTTGAAACCCTTAGTAAGGTAGATGTAGATTAGGGCTACCCGTTTGAAGAACTACTAAGAAAGCATAGATAGAGTGTTCTATGAGTGTCCTAAGATTCATAGATGGACAGACCTAAGGGAACCTTGACCTTCATTGCCTTGGGAAACACTGGAAAGCCAATATAAAGTTTATGTTTCAATTACCTTTGAATTAACAAGATCCCGCACGTAAGGATCATCGTGCGATCACCCGGTGCAATTAGCCATTGGAGGGCTAGGCCTAATTAGGTACCCAGTGGGTGATGCTTGGGTCAGGTGGTGCCTTACGTAAGTAGGAACTCCCACCGTCCTCATCACTTGTATAGTCTACCTAAGATAAATAAACGCGACATTTATATTACTTATTATCCAACAACATATATACAGAGGGGATTCGAAGAATCCTAACCGCTGCTTTATTCTCTGCAACCAAAACAAGTAAACTTGCTCTGTTGCAAACAAATAAAAATTGAAATCTAACTTTTATACTGTCAAACTTACAAAAATAAGTAACAAGAATTGTTTGGACAAAAGAACAATCCATGTGGATACGATACTCTACTTATCACTTTATTGCTTGATGAAACGACTGATACACTTGCCATTAAATTAACCTAACCGTTAAATCGGATCATCAGTGATATTCACACTTAGTATAGAATTTGTTGTTACCACGATCAATTACGTCTTTATCTGCTATATATGAAGAATATGGAAAGGGAATAACAAACAAGAAGATATTCTTTGGCTAGCAAGGAGGGGTTAATGACAAACACAAACACTATACAATTTAAACAAATATGTACAAATACTCAACAATTAAAATTGTTGTAATGCTTCAATCTCTTAATTACATGTAATATAGTATTAAGAGTTATCATATCCATATGGAATCATGCAATATCAATGTCTTTTGACAATTAAAATTGTTTTAAGTATGGAAATATGGTTTTTTGTACATGAATTGGTTTACACAATTAAAAAGGGAAACAATAGTAGAAAGATGATATTACTGGGATTTGGTCTCGTTAGCTACTCATCTAATATCATTCTTTGATCAATTATATACTCCTCATATATTTTAATTATAAAATCATTTGTTACTCATCAAAAATTTCAATGTTTAGCAAACGACGCAAGATCTATTATTTTTATTAACTTTTGATGTCTCGGTCAGTTAATAAATATAATGACATTGAGATCCAGCAATGTGTGTGATTCCCTTGTCCCTTACAAAGAAAGTCTATGTATAGAACTTCCTAAGTCAAAATATCAATTTTGGGTTGCACGTCGGGAAAATTCAATTCTGATGTCTTTGATTCAAACAACATGTGGTTTTTACCCTTAATTTAAAGGATTTTTCACGTAAAAATCTTAGTGTCCTTGTGCATTTGAACTACTTTGTTGTCATAGGTTTACCGTTGCTTCTCACATATTCTTGCAAGTTGGAAGAATTTTGTTTCAATTGAGTATTATTTGGTTAGTGTTTATGTTGTTAATTTCCATCATTCTTTCACATCAACAATGGTACTTGCAAGTCAAATTTTAGGTGAAGCGAACATATTTATTTATGTATGTGTATGCATTCACAATTTGTCCAAAACTCCAAATTAAACAAGCTTTGCACACAGGCTTGAGAATCCATTAATCTCAAAAGTAAAAACACATACAATATGAATCTTTCTGTATACTAACATATATACAGAATGGCCACATCCATTTATTTAATTCACATGAAACACCAGTACACCACACTTCTTATCTATCTTACCTTACTTGTTATCAAAACTACCATGGTTGAAGCTCAATGGCACTTCAAAAGGACTAATATCAAAAGGCCTCTGACCATTATAATTACCAGGTGGATCATAGTTACAACTAATAATGGTGCTACGACCGTCATTACACTTTACCTTAGCACATCCAACCCGAACTGAATCGCGCCAAACAACTTGAGTATAATGTCCACACTGATAACCAGCAGCACATGAATTACTGTTGTAATTATAGTATTTCTTCTCTCCGATCCACATGGTAACAGCAGCTGTTCCTGTCATGTCGCCACTGCTCCATGCTAAATTTTCTCCATATGGACCCTTGGAGTGTACCATTTTGCAGTTTGCTTTTAATTTGTTTACATAGGTTTGTGCATAGGAAGCAACCTTTGCATCCCAAGATATTGGGCCAACACCAACGTCAGAGCGTGCTTTGTTGTGAATCTTGAGGTAGTCTTGTGGAGAGTTTTGAGCATATGAGATTTGTGTTAGTGTGGCTAATAAGATAGCCATGAGAGGAGGGAGAAGTGAGATCATTGGTGCTCCCATGTTGAGAAAAGTTTGGTTTTGATAGATGGTGCTTGCTGAGTCATTAGACACAATAGAGAAGCCTATTTATATGCACCAAAATTTTGGAGCACTTAAGATATTCCCATAGGTATGGTTTTTTCTACGCCACCCTGAATTGAGGGTAATTTATCCACATCAAAGAAAAATAATATTTTCATTCTGTTTATTCTGTTTATGCTTACAATCACTTATCATTTTCTTCTTAAAAACATCAAACTTTTTTATCTCCTTCATTTAAGATATGATCTACATTTCTTTCGTTCCAAAACTTAATCGTACTTGTCATTAGGGGTAAATTACCCTCAATTCATAAAGGAAAATTGTAGGTTCGTCGATAGGGTTTTTCTTGCTATCAGTTACCATTTTCATCTCAAGAGCATCAAACTTTTTCATCTTCTTTATTCAACATCTAATCTCCACTTTGTTTCAGAATCAAATTTTATTTGTCATTAGGAGTAAATTACCCCTTAATCATTAAGGGTAACGTATGCCTCACCCTTACGAATATTTTTTTTTTGGGGTCTAAACTTAGTATCTTTATATGTCATCCATCCAACCGGCTAAAACCAAATGAATGAAAAACCTCTTTTCCATAAGATATTTTAACGTTGTTGTATTCTTAAGATTGAATTTAAATTCAGAACCTCCAGTTAAACTAAAAGATACCTAAATTATCACATTATATGCTCTTCGGTCTCTTACACAAATTTGAACACATTTTTTCTAATTCGTTTCATAATTTAGAGAATCGTCTAATTTATCGTATGTTGGTTGGTGAGTATGAAAAAATAACAATGACAAAATGATTTTATTGAAGTTCTAAAATGTAGCTTTTATCAAGATCGCATTGGTTCACTTTGATTCCGACAAGTCCAAACATAATTATCAACTAATAAAGAAAGATCATACTACCTAGATGAAAAAAGCTTTTAATTCGTTGGAGTTGGATAAACTTAAAATTGGTATTGCCAGTTGGGCATTTAATTAATGTGGCGGCTGACCGTGGAAGTAGGACGTAACTAGAGGCTGCTAAGGGTTTATAATAGAATATATACTCAATTGTAAGATACATCAAGTATCGGTGCATATGGGACACAAGTTGCAAGAGCCATCACCTTTCATTATGACTTTGGTAAAAAAGGTTTCAACTTGTTAGTTATATATCTAATTATATCTAGAGTACTTTTTGTTGATTTATTTATTTGGAGAGTACATACGAGTTTTTTTTAGAGAAAACTTATAAACAGTACCTTACTTATTGTTTATCCTGTTACCCACTAATAACATTACAAGTGGATTAAATGATCCACGTCAGACTCAAATTGACTTTATTCAATTAACTCTGTAACCTCTTCGTTATTATTCAATTCAACGTTCTAAATTAAGACTTGCGTTGACAGTACACTCGCTTGAAGGTTCTTCTCAGTGATAAGAAATTCCATGTTTATCAAAAGTGTGGATCCCTCAATAACAACTGATTCTTCCATGAGAATGGAAATATCGTACATCTCTATTCCAACCGCCCACTATTTCTATTGAGAGATTGATAAAAAAAGGAGAAGTTTTTTTCTAGTTTCTACCAATCGATCTCTATTATTGAATGTGCAGTCTCAATTAATTCTCCCATTATGCAATTATATAGGTTGAATTCACTCCACGGAAGAATTTAGAAGAATTCAGGAAAACAAATTATTTGAGATTACTCATATTACAAAGTTGGAAGATTCTAATTGAAAATTGATGAACAACTCTGCGTATTTTCTTATAATTTTCAAACATCCATTTAATACTTTATTCTATCTTTTCTATTTTATCACATCATCAATCTATTACATTTATCATATAACACATTTATCATAAAACTATCTTTTATCTCTTTCTTTGTCGAAGTGGTGAAAAAGAAACATTTGCGTTAATGAGAACTCAAACAAAGTCAACACGCATGCATCATCTCAATTCACAAATCTTCTTGACCCGTATCTGATAAACAAAGAAAAGAAAGAAAACTTCTTAACCAGTACCGTCAGCAAACTTCCATGTACACTATTCCTACTAATTTATTACCAACAAGCTATCAGGAAGAATTGATATATGATAAAGGCAGATCCTTAGATTTTTATAATTATGGTTATTCAAAAGAAAAAGTTTTTGATAGCAATGTAAGTATCACTATTTACATTTTTACTTGTTAAAAAAAAATATATCACTATTTATTCCGTCCATTCTTGACAATGTCATGGTTGCTATTGAAGTCATTCATTTTATGAAGACTAACACTAGGGGAAATGACATGTATGTTGCTTTGAAACTTTATATTAGCAAGGCCTATGATCGAATGGATTGGGATTATCTGCAAGATGTTACGGTAAAAATGGGTTTTCATAGTCGTGGGATTCATTTGATGGGTGTGTGTGGAAACAGTAGACTACTATGTGAACGTGAGAAAAACACAGGGGGGTTGAATTGTGTTAGCTTTTTCTTCTTTATAAACTAAGTCCAAAGTTCAAAGTCTGATATAGTTCAGATTCTGGAGCAATGTTCAGAGTCTAATGCAGTGGATAAAGTAAAGATAGAGAAAGAAGAGAAAGACACAAAACAGTTATCATGGTTCCTTCCACAATTCGGAAGTAGTCAAGTCCCCCTTGCACTTCCAAGGAGATTTCACTTTAATTCAATCTGATTACAATGCTTAAGCACAAAAGCAAGAGACTTCTAAACAAACAAATTACACAAAAATAAGTTTGGTTTGAACACTTGATATACAATCAGTGATGTTCACAATACAAATCAAGTGGAGTAGTAAGAGACGTTGGAGAGTTGCCAACACATCAAAGAGTCCCTGTAGAAGCTTGATCAATTACAAACGATATGTTCTTTGATTTGGTTAATGTCCTAGGAAGGAATAATTTGAAATCCATTCCTTGTATGGAGAATTAACCAGCAGAGACACAGTTGTAGCAGTACTATGCGCAGATAATAGTGGAGTAGTGGTTGTACAATTGTACTATTGTCCTTTCTCTGTCCATTCTTCAGTGGATAAGCATCCAATGCCTTCTGATTCCTCTAAAATAGTCGTTGCTCCAGGCTTCTAATCCTTCTGCAAACTTGTGTCTTCAAATAACCAATATAACTGACTTCAGGTTCAGACTCTAAAGGTTTTCAGACTCTGGTGGCTTCAGACTCTGACTGTCAGCTTCTGATGGTCTTCAGACTCTGATGTCTTCAGACTCTGACTTGCAACATAAGCTTCCTTTGTAAATTCTTTTGCTCTCATTTGTTCTTCCAGAACCAATACTTTGTTTAAAGACTTATATATTTTAGTCTATGGTCCTGCGCACTTGAACAAATATTAGCATATCCAATTGAACTTTTAATACTTTAGTTATCATCAAAACTTAAGGTGGCAATGTTAAACACATTTTGTTCCAACACTATGTCCCTATTAATAATGAGACGGTTGAACCAATTATTTCGGGGCGTGGTCTCAGGCAAGGGGATCCTCTTTTCCCTTATTTGTTTATTATTTGTGATGAAGGCTTTTCATCTCATATAAGGGACGCGGAGGAGACTGGCGCTATATCTGGCATCAAGGTATGTCGAGGGGCACCCTTAGTTTCTCACCTTCATTTTGCAGATGACTGTTTTTCTTCTTCAAAGCAGTAGAGAGTCAAGCCTATGTTATGAAAAACATCTTCTCTGTGTATGAAGCAGCCTCTGGTCAGGCTACTAGCTTGCCTAAGTCTAAGATTTTTTGCATCCGCAATGTGCCTGACCCTATAAAGCATGTTTTCACTAATATTCTACGAGTTTAGGAAATTCTTGGTATCGGAAAATATTTGGGTTTATCGTCTATGATTGGTAGGGATCAAATGACATCATTTACTTACATCAGAGATCGAGTTTGGCATAAAATCAACTTATCGAGTAGCAAATGTTTATTTAAAGCAGGTCGTGAGGTTATAATTAAATCTGTTTTGCAACTTATCATGTTGTACATTATGAGTATTTTCCAGTTACCTTTTACGTTAATCAACACAATTGAAAAAATAATGAATTCTTTTTGGTGGGGTCATGGGCACACCAATCAGCGTTGTATTAACTGGTTAAGTTGGGAGAAACTGTCTATGCATAAGTCCCATGGTGGTATGGGATTCAAGGATCTTTCAACTTTCAACTTGGCTATGCTAGAAAAACAAGGATGGGAGTTTCTAACGAAACCCAGGTGTCTTTTCTCTTGTCTTTTTAAAGCCCGCTATTTTCCAACAAGACCTGCCTCATAGCACAAATTGGCCATAATAATAATAGTTATGTGTGGCGCAATATCCTTCGATAGAGCATTGGTTCCGGCTCTTCTATCCCAATTTTGAATGATCCTTATTTGTCAAATGGGGAGTGTATCGCCCACTTTGTTCGAAATGTCACCATTGATAACTTGACGATTCCTTACACCAAAAGTTGGTAAGAAACTGTGGTTTGACATGTATTTAGTGCAGGTTTAGCCTCCAAAATTAGGAATACACCGTTAATTAATCAAGTCAAAAGTGACCGACTGTTACGGAAAGTGGAAAAGATTGGTCATTATTATGTGCGTAGTGCTTATCGGCTATGTGTCGAAGATCTCATTGATTCTTCTCATCTTCGACATCGGGGTTTTGGTATGGAATATGGAAGCATAAGGTTCCTCCTTGATGGTCGGATTTAGGCAAATTTACCAAGTAATTCTTGTATATTTGAGATATTTCAAAAGTTATTTATTTTCTATTTATTATAAAAATGGTTTAATTAATTTTATTGAGAAAATTAGTTTTGTTGACTTATTCATAAGAAGCTCATTTGGCAGAATATCACGTTGCCATGATTTGTGGAACTTACTTTTCAATTACTTTGCCTTGGTTTTACTTGGTCTTGGCATCACTATAACGTGCTTCCGTTACTTATTTTTGTTAGCTATTTTTAATACTTTTAATTGCTTATTCAATAAACAATTTTTGGATATAAATTCTGTTGACACACGTACAAAAAAAAAAGTGACAGAAACCTTCCTTTTATTTTTCAGCCATGATCGGTAGGAAAAAAAATTTAATTTTCTCTTCCTTAGAAAATCAAGTTTAGGTTTTCTGGGTGCATCATTTATGTGTTTTATCAGATTCAAGTTGTTCTGTCACCTCTGATGTAATTCACATCAGGGAAGAACATGTTGTATCTTGGGAGGATATGCGCTTATGAGGCGGGTAAACCTTAAGGACAGTGACTTTGTCACGCCTCATGTTATATAACGGATTACTGTTTAGCAGGTTATAACCTTTTATTGTTTCGTGTTTGTTCACTTCGATTTGCCGACTTCAAATCACCGCAGTTTTAAGAACAGATAAGTTTATTGTTCTCTCTTCTACCTATATTTTATTGATGCTTATATTTGTATATGTTGATTATTATTTAGAGATAATTGATATCACTAATTTATACAACAGTAATAAAGTGTAAGTATAGTATCGTATCCATGTGAATATATATGTGTGTGTGTCCTTCTTAAAAATTTAATGTATATTTCCTTAATTTGTAAATCAAATGAATTTGGAGGTTCTTTGGAGTGCTAACTTAGTTGTGAGTAATAGTGAGAATTTATAGGAAGTTGAGTTTTATTCCCATCCTTTAAATTCCCATCCTTTAAGCATGGGAATAAGAATAGAAGAAATCATGTGTAAATAACATTCCTGGGAACAAATTTTCAAAACTTGAAACAAACATGGGAATGTTGCATTCCAATCTCATATTTCCGGGAATCATATTATAAACTTTGAAACGAACACACCATTAATAGAATTTGTCAAGCATTTAGTTTGTTTCATCGGAGCAGATTTGCCATGCTTATTAAAAATTAGATTTATGTATCATTTAGTTAGGTTAAATTTCAAATCAAAAACCATTTGAAGTTCCCTCCCATTATTCTTCAAACGTCAAATATTTCTCTTCAATCAACCTTCTACAATTAAATGGAAGCTTTCTCCAATATCCTATCATCCTTTTGTGATTCCAAACCTATCACTTTTCCAACAAAAATTCACATTTTTACTCTTAACACTACAACACTATTTACCTCAACCTCAAGAACTTCATTTATCAGACACCAACATCATACACCCATCAACATACATTACTCAAAAAATGCAACCACAAACACTTCTTCTTCAAATCCATGTTCCTTTGCAGAGTCCTACCTCATCAACAATCTTGGTTTTTCACCCGATTCTGCTCTAGAAACATCCAGAAAAGCCCGTTTCAACACACCGAACAAGCCTGATTCAGTTGTAGAATTATTCAAAAAATGGGGTTTCTCAAACCCCAACTTGCACAACATCATTACAAAGGAACCATGGCTACTTTCTTGTAACCCATACAAAAGGGTTCTCCCAAAGTTTCAATTTTTACTCTGCAAAGGTTGTTCTAATACTGACATTATCTACATTGTGACCAAGGCACCAATGTTTCTTCGACGAAGCTTAGACAATCACATTATTCCAACATATGAATTGTTAATTAGTTACCTTAAATCCGATGAAGAACATTGACTTGCATAATCCGAAATCCACTTTCTTTTTGTTGTACTAGGATGAGAACTAATGTTAAATTGTTGGTTGATTTTGGAGTTTCTGATTCGAACATTGTCACATTGCTTCGAAAATGGCCTAGGGTATTTTCCTCAAATCAATTGCTAAGTGAAGTTGAAGAATTAAAGAAATTGGGGTTTAACCCTTTGAAATCAGCTTTTAGTATAGCATTGCTAGCAAAACTTACCGTGAGAAAATCGCGATAAAGTCGATGCCTTTAAGAAATGGGGTTGGTGTGATGAAAATGTTGCGGAAGCCTTTAGGAGACAACCTAATTGTATGTTAGCATCATGTGATAAAATCAATAATGTGTTGGAGGTTTGGGTAAATGAGTTGGGTTGGGATGCTAAGGAACTTGTCAAAGGGACAAATATTTTTGGACTTAGTTTGGAAAAGAGGGTCATTCCAAGAGGTTTTGTTGTTCAACATTTGGTAGCAAAAGGTTTGATAGACAAGAATGCTAGCTTGATTACACCATTTTTGATTTCTGAGGAGATGTTTTTGCTGAAGTTTGTGAATTGTTTTAAGTAGAATGATGCATCACATCAGTTGAAGTTATATCATGACAAAATGAACCTTCAAGATTGCAAAAGAGGTGGTAGCATGCAACAATTATCAAATGGTTAACTTGTGACTAAGGCATAAGAATAATTTATGTGTACTTTAAATTTTCAACTTTTTTGTATTTCCATTGTCTCATTCTAGTACACTTTTCTACTATTCTCTTTTTCTTTTGTACAAAGTTTTTCTACTATTCTCTAACTGCAAATTATTAGTGTTTTAATTTCATTGTTTGTTTTTTTCATTCGGAATCTTTAGAGATATATGAAGATAGTAGGATGTCGTCTTTAAAATTTAGGCAGCTCAATCTCATTATTTTATATGATAATTTAGATGAGGTTGTTGTTTTGTCGAATTAGGATGAATATATGAGTGGTCATATGCTTTTTGTTATTAAAATTTGGGGTCTTAGGGGCCACAAACGTGCTATCAATTAGTATATACACAATTTTATTGAAACTGACATATAGAATGTGTGTGGTATTGGAAACGAGGAGAGATGGAAAATCATTCCCCTTAGTTACTTTACGAGGTTATGTGATTTCCTTTCCTTGACTGTTATGTGCATATTGATGGAAGATTTTTACAAATTTTAATGTATGAAAAATATTTGAGAACTACTTCTATGTTCACATTTTTATTTTGGGTTAATATGTCTTTACCCCTGTAATTTGGACGAGTTATGGTTTACCCCTGTAAAAAAAAAATTTAGATTTCAACCCTGTAATTTAAGATTCTTTCCTTTTAGACCCTGAGGTCATCTGATTGGACAAAATGCTGACTTGGCATGCTGAGTGGCGCGCTGACTATGCATATCTGATTATGTGACACACTGACTGTATATATAATTTTGTTTTTTATTTTTATAAGGACAAACGTGGCATCTTGCCTATTTTTGAAAAATTAAAAATGAAAAAAATAATATAATTGAAGTTATATTAATTTTAAAAATCTGAAAATTCATTTTTGAAAATAAAAACAATTGTAAAACACAATATATTTTTGAAAAAAAACCGAATTTTCTAAAAATAAATTAAAAATTCTGGAATTTAATTTTTAAAATAAAAAAATAATATTTAGAAAAACAAATTTGAAATTAAAAAAAAGTTCAGGAAAATAAAAAAATAAGAAAAGAAATCAGGAATTTTGATTTTACTAAAAATCTTTTTTTTAGAAAATTCAGGGATTTT
>Ga0315914_1000347_pt1 | contig 53951 bp, 25 predicted proteins | sample MpolenodulesMG_FD_203920 | JGI IMG/M metagenome (GOLD analysis project Ga0315914, IMG submission 203920) | Medicago polymorpha root nodule microbial communities from Los Angeles, California, United States - elongated nodules | ecosystem: Host-associated > Plants > Roots > Nodule | place: USA...
CAAGTAAGTTTTCACTTAAATTATGTTGGTATGATAGATTTTTTCACTTAAACTAGAATTTTTTAGGTTTAGTGTTTTGTTAAAATTTTGATTTTTTTGCAAGAAATGATAGAATGTTACATGGAAATGACTTATAGTGCTTAATTGTTATGATGTTTAGATGTTTGCATGATTATGCTAGATTTTTTACACTTAGATTAAATTTTTTTAGTTTTAGGGTTTAGTTTAAATTTTTATTTTTTTGCCGAGAAATCATACAATGTTACATGTAAATCACTTACATTGCTTAATTGTTTAGATGTTTGCATGTTTATGTTGTAGTTATCATTTTTAGGGTTTATGTATAATTTGCACTCCAAGTGTTTGATGAAATGTTTCAATGAGTTTTTCATTGATTATTTTTAATTTCTTATTGTATAGATTTGAAACAATGGTCAGGTGGATCGACGTTCATACACAATTCAACGGTGGAGAACCTCAGAGGTTGAAGGTTCGGTGCCTTGGTGTAACGTTAAGAGATCTCAAAGATGAACTGAATGAATTCTACCAAGGAGTCAACCCGAGAGACACAAGGAGGGTGGAATACGTTCGGTATAAACGTCCAACGCTCGACGAGGGGAGAGTATCATTCAGTTGGGTGGAATTAATGAACGACGAAAACGTGACGAACATGTTTTGGGAGCACAGTATGTTCCAGTGGATCGATATGTGGGTAACGTTGTTGAGATCAACTGAAGATATTATCAATTTCTCCAGAAGATCGTGATTAGGTAGAGGATGCACCTTCCAACTACAACAATTGTCTTCCTCTGAATGGGGTAATTCAAACTTAAACGACAGTTTCCAAGTATTCTCCTAGAAGTGTTATTGTTTCATTCAAAAGATTAAATTCATGTTAGTTTGGTTTAGATGAAGGTATTGAAGTGTCAAGGACCGGACCTCATTCTTTTGACACTTGAATACCATCATCTAAACCAAACTAACAAGAATTTAATCTTTTGAATGAAACAATTAAACTTCCGGATGAATGCTTGATAGTTGTTGTTTAGAAAGTTTGAATTTACCTCATTCAAAGGTGACATAATTATTGTAGTTGGAAGGTGCATTTCCGAACGTAATGTAATGTAATTATAGGACATATTTAGGAACTTTATGTAATGTAATGTAACTTTTATTCAAATTTATTTAATATGCAACTTTTTTTCGAATTTATTTAATACAATTCTTTATTCAAATTCATGATGAGTTTAATTAGTTTTTATTCGAATATATTTATTCAAAACCTACCTATGATACCATTAGTGCATGCAAAAAAAAAAAACTGTCCACCATCTTAGCGTGAGTTAACTCACGCCAGTTTGACCGGTGTTCAAAACTCAAGAACACGTTTTTTGGACTTTGGTCAGTTGTTCAACCTTCATTTTAATGATTTTTTACACGTTTTTTTTTTACAGTTTTTTGATTGCATTTAGTGCATATAAAACCTATGCAACCATTCCCCCTATAAATACCCCCTTAAACCTTCACCATTTCCTCATATTCTCTCCTTCTTCTTCTCACTCTTTCACCTTTATAGTTTGTTTTTTTTAGCTTTTTTGGAGGCCAATTTAGGGGTAAAAAAGGGTCAAGGAAGGGGGTAAAATAGGTCAACCGACTTGGGGCACAAAGAGGTCAACCCTTGGGGTAAAAGTAAATCTCATTCTTTTTACCCCAACAACTTTTTACGATGGATAAAAAGACTCTTTCTTGGGGTATAAAAAGAACCAGATTTAGATTTACCCCTAAGGAATGATGTCTTTTTGCCCAAAGATGATTGGTCTCTTTTACCACCAATATTGATCCTCTCCCCTAAGTTGGTCTGTTTTTACATATTTATTTTATTCCAATAAAATGTATCAAATCATGTATTATGAAATTGTATAAAAAAATTAATAAAATGAGGTTTTGTATTACCATTTAGAGGGATTCTAGGGACAGTCTATCCAAAAACTGGTTGGACAGTCTCTCTCCACATTCGTTTATCTATACGCTTGAGTGTTCTAGAATATCTTAAATTTTAATTACCATTTTGACATTTTTATTTTCTCCCTAAAAGCTGTTACTTCCTTCTAGCTTTTCATCGCCACAGCAATTTGAGACCAGATATGAGTCCTTCTTTGTTGAAATACTAGGATTTTCTTTGTGTATGAGATTGCATTGTTGAAATACTAGGATTTAAATTACAAGTTTACTCTTAAATCTCATACACTTGAGTGAATATGAGTCACACTCAACATTGACTCCCATTTCAACAACTACCTTTCTTTTCTTGTATCGTACGTCTCCATGCAACTTGTATAAAACAAGCAGCCCACGTTCTCCATTGGTGCGAGTGAAACCTTAACTTATTCCTCAGTTGCTTGCTATGCAACCTTCTAAACTGAGATGCAACAAACTTCAAGTCTTCTGCTATAAGTGCAAAGGCTTCTACTTCAGATATGGCTTTAACCGTTCGAGTTGAAGAAGGAATTACCATAGTCGGTCGTGGATCCAACGCCCATGTCAATAGCTCCTCACCACAGAAATCACCTGGGCCAATACAACATGAGTTGAAGAAACCAGTGCGGCCTCCATTGGTTGTGTAGGAATCAAGATGTCCTCTTATTATGAATAGCATCTCGTTCACTGGATCGCCTTCACGAACTAGATAAGTATTCTCGGTGCATAGTGCAGGCTTTAGTCTTTCACATATTGCATCTAGCATCCTCTCATCCATTGCGTCAAACAATGGAACCTGTTCATGTAAATAATCTTAAACGACGCATAATATGAGACAGGGGGAGTAATTGAGAAGGAAAGTTTAATGATTAATATAATTGACTCACTCTTCGAACTAGTTCAAGACAAAGGTGGCGTTTAATGTCTCTTCGAAGATCCAATGGAAGACCTCTGAGAAGAGATTCTTCATCTACGCCTCGTGTAGCTATCCATTTATATTGATCGTACTTACGCACGGATTGTCTTAGTTCTTGAGGTAGTTGTCTGTGATGCATCCATTGTTCTGTGTCTGTTCTTTTGACTCTCCACTCTTCTAAACGGACGGTTGTTGATTGCAGGTATGTCTGCCCAAATATTAGGAAAGGTCAATTTATGCTATTAGTATATGCAAAGAAGCTATGGTTGAAGAGAGTATTTGAGTGCATTTACCTGCATATTACCAATGAGCAATGCAAAAAGAACCAATCCAAGGATTGCAACAACAATGGCAAACATTATTTCTCCAACAAAAGTGCTAGTAAGAAGACCTTGTCCCAAAGAACTGAAACCAGCAATCAGAAACTAATTAGTCGGTATTGTGTCACAACTTATGGACATATCAGCTTATGCCGATAGATAAGCTTAAATAAGTCAATCCAAACATACCTCAGATTCCTTAGGCCCCACCAGAGACAAAAGAAGTACTTGTTAAAGAATGCAGAGGTTGTAACTTTGGATGTCACTGCATCACCATATATACCAAACTGATAAAAGAGAGAATTTGGTGAGCATAAATTTGTGACATTACTTGTTACAAACCATGATACCCTTAGGGAATCTTTAACCATGTTGCAGTCAAAAAAATCAAATTGACATGATTCCTCCAGTTTGCAGACACTCTTCCAGCATGCTTCTTGTCTTTCAATTGATAGAAGATACCAACAAGCCCCTAAAACCTTCAGCAGAAAAATACGAGTTCAGTATATCAATTTATTAACTTTCTTTGTATTAGTAATGCATTGCTAAGATACGCAATTGCAGCCACATTCGTCTGCATTTTACCGCAATATCAAGGTTCATAGCGTAACATTGCAACTGTAATTTAAAACCATGAATTCTGATATAACTTTTGCCTAAGGTATAACTTAGAACCTAAGAGGACCTTAAGATAAAACGACATAAATTTTTTCCATAACGATCATGAAAAAGAAAAACTGAAAAGACTCTAATATGTGACAATGTCCATATTCTTGAAATAAAAGGCAAGGTGTCATTATTTACATGACTAGCCAACATGTAAAGCATCAAGTTATAAGCAGCTCCTGCCCATGCTGTTTCTGTCACAACTCCTGTAGCTTTTACAATTTGTGAAGAAAGTGGAAAAATGAGAAATAGCCTTGGCAAATATTGGATAATGATGATGAATCTAAGGACATTTTTTGTGTTTGCAATGGTTGAACCTCCAAGATTAGGTATGACAATCCAAATTAACACCTGTCTCAAACATGAAAAAAGAGCAGCATTGTCAAAGATTGCGACAAGACGTCAATTATAGCTTAAAAAGTTAAAACTTCGCTCTTCGTTAACTTGCCTGAGGAAGGGGCAGGGCAGCAATAAAGTCCAAGAAGAAACCCTTGTGCAAGTACCTAGTAGCTATCTTAGAAGAGTCAATAACAAGTTCTCCTCTCCCAAAAACCCTAGAAGAAGGAGCAACGTATGCTGTATGAAACCTCATGAAAATGTGAATGACATAAAAGACATCCGCGATTGATCTGATAACTATGAGGAAAACTTCAACTGCTATTCCAATATCAATGCACACTTCATCTTGAACTATTGGCAAATAAAAGAAGAGAGGATCCACAAACAAAGAAATTAAACATGCTACCAAGAAAATCTTGTTCCATTGGTGAATGGTTTGTCCCCTAGGATCAAATATTCTTCTTCTTCTTTTCACTCTCTTGTAGTCTTCTGAGAACACTCGTGACAATACTCTAGGAGCGATTTGTTTTTCGTTGAGCTTGATTTCGTTGTCACCATTAAGTGATGTTAGTTTAGCTAGTTCAAGATGATCACCTTCAAATCTAAAATGTAAAGTGTTATAAATTATGGTTATAAATCTTTTGTTGCTATAGAAAGCATGCAATTAATGTTGATTAGCATAGAAGTTCAATATTCTAATTTCTAAAGAACTTGTAAGAAATAAGTTCAAACTTAAGATGCTAGAAAAGAAACTTGCCTAACAAATCTTGAATCTTCTGAAGCCATGCCGATTTTCCAGCAATGTCGTCAATCTCTCTCAATTATCAAACAATATGATACGCGCACGGTACTGATACATACAGGTCTGACATGAATTTTGGAGTAACCATGTTTCAGAGCTATATACAAAGAGGTTTACTTGTGCTAGGTGCATATGTATCAGTTATAGATAACATATAAGAAACCAGAAAACTACTTTGAGGATTAAAAAGGGGGAGATGAGTTGGTTGCTTAATGTGATAAAGAAAAGTACAAAGTTTGTCACTGTACCAAAAACGTTGTGATCATGTAAAAACAAAACAAAAAACAAAACCGTTTTCATAATCTTATTTGTTGATTGAAAAGATATCAAAGACGGTATACCCTATGCAAATGCAAGGAAAGCAACAAATACATTACAAATACACAAGCGTATGGAGTATGCAAACATAATATGTATATTGCTATATAAATAGGCTACATGCATTCCTAAATATAAGATATGTCGAATAAACTAAGTTAAGAAAGTTCTTTAGAGACGAAATTAAGAAAGTTAGTAGTGATATTAAATTTATGATTAATTTATATTGCTTTTACAAGTTTATCTTAAAGAAAAGAGTAATAATTTATCTTCCTATAATTTATCATCACTTACAAATAGATATAAAAAGTAATTAAGATTATTTAGTAAAAAATTATTTATTGTTAATATTTTTGAAAAAACAAGGAAAATTATGCAAAAACATCTTATACTTAAGAGTGTGGTAATATAAAATAAGAGCAATTATAGGGAGAAAAGATTGTTAGAGCATGTGACTTTAATAGCAAGAATGTCTAAACATGGATGAGGCTGGGGTAGATAAGCAGACGAAAGAGGGGATATAAATATGTTCAAGTACAACCAAATAAGTTGGTTGGCTGGATACAGAGATATGGTCATGGTCCTAAAGGAGAGATATAGTAATATGTTCACTTTTTGAAATTGCAGTTGCATTAAGTGTGTTTGGTTCTGCAGCGTAGAGAATTGATTTTGACATAATTGATTTTGTTAGAATTGTTACTATTTTCAATGCAAATTCCAAACTAGGCGCATATGTTTGTAACTCATACACTTACAACCTCGAAGTCTCGAACAGATATAATGTTTGCTACAGCTAAAACCAATCTCATCTATCACAGATTTAAAACCCGTCTTCAAGAAATTGTAGAAACCAGTTTGACATTCAGTTTAGTCAGTAATTTTTCAACGATTCAAAGTTCTGTTACCGAAATCCAAACATTAAGTAAGCATATTAACGAAGCAAATGCCAAATCATGTTTTTATCGATACAAGTCTAGCCTAAAACCTTTGCTCAACCGAACAGCATATGTGAGCTATGCCTTGAGCGGCAAGCATTTGCAAACTCTTGCTATATGAATAATTAATTTTCCCATTATCTTTGATAAGCTCATAAACCAAAATTTGCAGGACATAAAAGGCATCTTTCCCTACATCCCTCCCAACAAAAAATTCTCTCCCAAAGTTCAGGCAGAAGAGAAAAAAGAAAAAACAAAGCAGTTTAAATGCACATCTTGTGATCTGTGTGTTTCTAAGAGCTTTCATCCTGTGCATCAGAAGCAGATTCTTTCAAACATGACCTCATAATCTTAGCAAGCTTTGCACAAGCATCCAAGCACAGCTGCATCCCCTGCATGAAGAAAACCAAATGTCAATGAGAGCTTGCTCCATCTCTATTTGTTGTATTGACTCAATTTACGTTATTTTATTGCGGTCTGGTAAGATCTTGGCGTTACAAATATCTAGATACCAAAGTTTTAAACAAAAAGGTTTGTGACTATAAGTAAGATCTTGGCGTTACAAATATCTAGATACCAAAGTTTTAAACAAAAAGGTTTGTGACTATAATCAAGGCTGCGACATCATGGATTTTGGTGCTATCACACCTGCAATTGAACATTAGCTATGATTCTCTCCAAATATTAAGGATTACTGTGCAACCATAATTTAAAAAACCTTGCTAGACACTCCCATTTCAAGCATAAAAAAAAATAAATAGATAAAAAAATATTTAGATGATCTGCCGACTTTTTTTTTTCTTTTCCAATCTGTAAAGTAAGACAGTATCCTGAAGTAAATTAAAAACATGAAATAGGCATCACCAATAATAAAAAATTTAAAAGGATGGAGAACAGGCAGACCTCATTTATCTTTGGGGTGGACCATTCGCCGGTAACTGTCAGTTGGGTGATTTCATAGCGAGAAGGCATGCAAGTAATCATTAAGCTTCCATCTTGGCAGTTTTCCTCCTCAAATATAGGATCAATGACGAGGTTCTTACCGAGAAATGACTGGAATCATTAAAAAAAATACATTTTATAAGATAAAAAATAATTAAATTAGTCTCTTAGCAGCAAAACAAGCATGTCATGAAGGAATAGTTCATGGCAGGTTCATAGCATTAATAAATCCAGAAAGATCAACCAATAAAAATGACAATGCCAAACATGTTATCGTGCATAGAGTATGGTCGCCACAAAATAAATGAAAAACAGTTTAACAAGCATTTCAAGGCTCTAGGACACGATGCATATATGAGGAAGTAATCTAAAGATGCATAAACTCTGTGATTCGGGTGCAAAGTAAAACACTGGAAGAAAAAAAAGAAAGTAGAAGATGATATTATAGTAAAAAGAAATTTCAAGAATAGTTCAAAAATGGGAGGCAGTTCAAGCACACTAAAAACCAAGGCACAAATTACAGAGAATTGCAAATGTGAGTAAATTCATACCACTGAAACTGAGGCGACAAGGTCATACATCAGTATTCCGGCATCAGCCAAGGCAAGACTAGCAACCGATATGACAACTGGGAGATCACCTGCAACAAATTCAAATAATAAATTACTGCTAGAAACTTCACAGAAAATCGAATAAAACATATTTTGCTTAAAGATTTAAATTAAATTGCAACTCTAGTCTCCAAAATATTAAATACGATCCTTCATCACTGCTTCTTAGATGTTACAATTATTAAAATCCAAAGAACTATTTCTGTATGATAAATCTGAGACAAGTTCACCGACAACTAGACTTCTATCACACAAGATTATATACCTACATTAATTTATATACTAAAGGTGCCCATAAAAATCTACAAAATTATGTAAAAATCCTACATGTACACCAGTTGCGTAAGACAACTATTATCGTGAATAATATATCCTATATGTACTTGGCTATATCTTTCAAGGAATCCTTGGGTTAGGATAAAGGGCATTATTTTCTCCTAAATTTTAGGGATAAAATACACAGAAGATGCTACTCTCTTGCACTAAAAATCCAGTCAAACAATCTAAAAAATTCAAAGGCTGCCTTACACAGAAGCTAGAAGTCTATTTGTAGACTTCTTGCAACAAAAAGGACCAACTTAAAACAAATTATAATTACCTCACACTCTCTACAAGGGGAATAATGCAATCAATTTCTAATTTTACCAAGACTGCCACATATTCTATGCTAGGGATCTAATACTATCAATTTTTATCCCTCTTCCTATAATAGGCTTTCGGTGCCTCGCCTTACAACTTAGAATACACTAATTGCTGCAGTAGTTAACAGTAAGAGTATACAATTAATTTTTACAAAACAGAAATCTTGGTTGATATCTCTTGCCTATGATAGTAATTCAACTAAAAGAAACTACTTTTTCATGTCTCCTATGAGCTGTACCCAGACCAACAAGTCTTGAAATAATCTTCACTAAGGCTACCAGTTAGATTCAAACCCCTTCATTTTATTCTAGGTGAGTGCGTCCGTATGTAGCTTAGGTTGCAAATAGAATCATACCTCATGATTAATTAACTAAATGAATATATGGTCAAGCAAAATACCTCTTTGCAATAACGCAGGGGAACACACATTGTTGAAACATAGCAGTTACCAGATAAAACATGGTAAACAAGAATAACAATAAACTTAGACTATTTCTATTGTGTTCCAGAAATTGATATTCATCACATTTTTAATTTTTATCCTTATAATTTCTAAACTATCCATCAAAATCAATATGACTGAATTAAATAGAAAATCAACATGAATTTGTAAGCTTACTGCCACTAGATTCCAGCACCAATGCAAAAACATCCACAGTGGTCTTGGGGAAGGAATCCAATATTATTGCACCCTCCAAAGCTTTATGAAGCATCGAACTGTACTCTTTGTGGTCTGAACCCTAACTTTGTGAGATATAAGATATTAAACGCTACTCAAAAATAACCAAGATATGATAAGGAGTCAAAGAAAGCAAAAATTACAACATTTAACATACCTGTCCACGAACTGGAGTTGAAAATGTAGTATAGCTGACATTGCAATTCAGACGCCCTGTATCACTGTACATCATTGCCTTCTTGCTCTCTCTTGGCCCAAACCTATAAAAAGAACACATCAGGCAGAGAACATAACAAACAAAAAACTGATAAAACACACCTCATCATGCTGATTGAAGTAGTATGAAGTGACACATTTGTGAGAGAAAACAGAGCACTCACACAGATACAATGACTTTGGTATTTCCAAACTCAGCATAAGCAGACCCTGATGCAGCATTCACAGCACCAGTCCTGAAAACTACAAACACAAAATCATAAAGGTATGAAGTACTGAGACAAACACGGGATATGACGCTGACATGGATGAGTAGACAGTGATAATAATTTAAGAAAATAAAAGTGATTAAACATTTGTTGGTATTACATATTGGACTTGGCTTTCAACATGAATTGGGCATGTCTTCAATATGAAGTGTTCGGGTGCTATATAGCTATGTAGTAGTAGTACCAACTCTTATGATTGAAGGCGTGTCTCTCTGTTGTGAATAGCATGCTATAGCAGAATAGCATTGCGCTGCAGTGAAAGGGTTTGGCCCCAAACCGCTATTGCATCTGCTATGAGGGTTTTGAGGCGGCGAAATTCCTCAAATCCTATTTTATCAAACTATTGTCGTACTTTAGGGTCTTTAATTATTAAGCATGACGGCCTCTTTGCAAAATTTGGTCAACAAAAGTTAATGTATCTGGTTCAAAAAATATGTTGATGCAACTTATGTGAACCCATTATTGCTTATATTTTAGGGTTTGGTGTTACGCGACACCATGGCAACATAGCATGTCTTTGTGTCCGACAGACCTACGACACATTTGAACTCAACGTAAAAACTTAAAGCTATGTAATCATCCATGAACTCATGTACCGAAGAATAATAATGATAAAATAAAAAATAAATAATTAGGGTATGAATTAGCATTGAAATGAAAGAGTTATGAAGCTTACAAGCGGGTCTACACTGGTGGAAACCACGGCCATCGGGTCGGGTCCAATCTTCTTCCTTGAGAAGCAGTGGTTTCTTTTTACCGCTTGTCAGAGACGGTGAGTATGTCGCCGGAGTCGTTCCACTTTTACCGGCCATTCCCAACGGCGGTGGTGTCCACTCTGCTTCACCGTAAGGTTGGAGAGAAGAGAGAGTAGTTTGCTGTGATGGAAGTGTTTCTCGTTCGCTTTCATCAATTCATGTTTTTAATCATAGCCATTCGATTTTTAATTGCCATGTGTCATTCATCCGCGAAACGAACTGTTTAGGTAAAAGGAGCAGATGTGAGACTAAAAAAACATAGCGGGGAGACTTTCTTTGAGTGAGGTGCAAAATTGAAAACCCAAGGTGTGCAAAGTACTAACAGACCGATTAGACCACTAAGCAATAAAATCGAAAAAAGAATTAGGTTTATGAGCCATCAGCCACCACAAATAATGATGTTTGATCCTAGCGAGCAAGTGATGGAGAGAATGAACATTGATGCTGAAAATACGAGAGCTTTTCTCCTTTCAAATAACTCAAATGCAAGACAACCAAATCATTTGAAAACACTAACGAATATCCCTTATAAACAAATAAGGTCCACCAAATTGCATAGGATACACGAGATCCCAACCAATTTAGAACAAGTGACCAAAGCCTACTAGAAGCTAACTCGTCGAAACCCGCAAGAACACTCAAAGAAACTCAGAGACAATGCGGCGATGTCCAAAGTGTCTATCGAAAAACCACTTATGTGAAAGGAATTGAATCGTATCCATAAGAAACTCGACCTCTATTGGTATGGCTGCAAAAATAAAATCATTACGAGCCTTTCACAGAGTCCACACAATCAAATGTCACACCAAAGTAAAATCAAACCTACTTCTAATAGTCACTATTAACGACACGGACAACTGAAACAAGCCAAGCACACTCCCAGGTAAAACCAAATCTCACCTACATACATTATACCAAATGCTAGAAGCAACGAGGCACAAGACAAAGTGACGATTAGCCGACTCATACCGGTCCTCACACAAACTACCAGACATTTTTTTATTCCTCATTTCCACAACTACACTCCCAGGTAAAACCAAATCTCACCTACATACATTATACCAAACACTAGAAGCAACGAGGCACAAGACAAAGTGACGATTAGCCGACTCATACCGGTCCTCACACAAACTACCAGACATTTTTTTATTCCTCATTTCCGCAACTACCTGACTACAGCAACGAGCCTCTATGAACAACACTACGTCGGATCAATTTATCTTTGGTTGGAATCCTTTTATTGAGAGTTCTCCAAGTAGAGAGAGAGAGAGATAGAGAGTTTAAGCAGTACTACTTTATTTCAAATAAACTTTGTAAGAGGTGCACAAACATGTTGTTGATCTTCTTGAGTCAATAAATGATAAACTCCTTTAATTTGAATAACCTTCTTTCGGAAATGAAGTTAGTATTTAGACAATTTTTTTGCCAAAATGTTTATATAGAGGGAGTAAAAATGGAACTACTTACCTTTGATTTGCAACTATAATGATGGAAATGAAATTTTTAACGAGGAAATGTTAATTTGTTAGGGGAAAATGTTAGTATATAGTTCATTAAAAAGATAGTATATACTTTTGCCCCTGCTAGACAAATTTTCTGGATCCGTCACTGATCTCACAAATTATAATCTTTGAATTATTATTTTTTTTTGTTTAATTATAAAAAAGTTGTTTTTCTTCTAAGCTTCAGCTGCTTGCTTGTACTGTAAAAATAATATAATTTTTCCTTTTTACAAAAGATATAATTTTTTCTTCAACTTTCAACTTTTTATTCCTGTGAATGCAGTCTCATATTATTACTGGTCACACATTTGACAAGCTTTATAAGCTAAAAATATAAACAACTATTTGCTCACTGCAAAATGATAAGCTTAACATCAAGGAAAAGATTTCAGAATTATGAAACAGGCATATGCTTAACTAGTTCTGCAGAGAACATATGTTAACTTCTCAAAATGCTAAGTCCTGCAAAACTACTCCTAAAGAGGAAACCTGTGTATAATCGTCCGAAAAAATATATGATGTTAATTAATAAAATCGGATTCTTCTCTAAATGAAAGAACTAAAATTAACCTCACCTATAGTCCTAAGCTTTTTTGTACAAGAATACATTGAATATATTTTTTGTCCTTATAATCTAACCACATCTATGTGCTGTATATTCAATTCAAATGTAGAACATAATCTCAAAACCAGATTGCATTGCTTCATCCCTTGTGATATCCCAGTGAGCAATGCACAATAAATAGCGGTATTCAAGGTGAGTGTTTCCAGGGGACAGTGCCATCTGTCATGCAAAATGATTCAAACCGAGGCTCGGTTATGTCTACGATTTCCTCTTCTGATGCATGAGAGCTATTAGACTTTGATGTCAACAGGATTAAACTTTCAATATACTCAGCTGAAACTGCGTCTTCTTCTTTATTTTTGTTTCCAACACATGGATTGTGATCGATATCTAGTGACGATAAATTATGAGCTAGAAATTTATCGGATGTAACTTGCCTTTGCTTTTCTGCATTCTCCGCTTCCTTTACATGTCCATAAAGAAAAATATTCAGCAAGTGGTTTTTTTAATGCAACACAAGAACAATATTTATTCGCAGTGTGACATAACTAACACTCAAGCAAGCAAAATTTTCATCAAAACTCAGATTTTGTAAAAATTAAGAAACTTGATTAAACTAGAAAGTGTTCTGAAGAACTGAAAAATGATAGTGAATGTGTTTACCTGAAACAAGCTAGTGGGAATGTTTCTTCTCCTCCTTGATTTGCCCGGGGAAATACTTGAAAGAATTTGAACAACATCGCTCATTGTTGGTCGAGTGTCCGGATCCAGCAGCAAGCACTCCTTTGCTAGGTATGCCATTATATGTACCTCTTCTTCTGGGAAGTTTCCTTTCAATTGTGGATCAACTAACTCCGATATTACTCGTCTGCTGTCCAGCAAACGAGGAGAAGCCTAGAACAGAAATTCCGACGAGCTATATCAGTAATCGGGTATAACTTTTCATAGTTGATGAAGGAAGATATGCAACAAATTCATATAATGAAGCTAGTAATTATAACAAAAACCATATCATCCTAATTCTAAATTTAATTAGAATATACGGCACATTATAAGATTTTAAAAGAGATAATGACAAAATGTAAATTCAGCTTAATGTTATCATTATGAATTTAGTTTAAAGTACCCATATAACGAGGCTTTCTTCTTTTCCGGTAGTTTTATGGATAGGATGTCGACCCGTGATAAGCTCGAGAAGAACCACACCAAAACTGAAGACATCTGATTCAAGAGAGGCTCTACCAATAATCGCATACTCAGGTGCAAAATAGCCAAATGTCCCCTGCATTCTTGCTGGAGAATCTGAACCGCTTGGTAGGTCATCAGATCTCAGATTTTTAGCCATACCAAGATCAGTGATCTGCAAGTTGATTATTTAAAAAAAAATATCTATAAATATACCTTATGATTAAAGTGTCAACACATTTGCTTTTAGTATACTACTGTCCTCGATCATAGCATAAGCCAAGTCACTAAGACTCCTAAGGTTGCATATCGAAGGATATTATCTCCTCTAAAGTAATTCAAAATGTGTAACTACCATCTAAAAAGAATAACCATGATTCATACCTTTGCTTGCCAATTTTCATCGAGAAGAATGTTGGTTGATTTCACATCTCTATGAAGAATTCTTGGAGCAGCTGCTTCATGGAGATATTCCAAGCCCCTTGCTGCTCCAATTGCAATCGTAACACGAGTAGTCCAATCCATATATCTTCCGGAAACTCCATCTAAACACTCCCTCAAATTTCCATTAATCATGTACTCAAATACTAATAACCTTTGAACATGTTTTCCTTTTGATTCTAAACAGTATCCAAGTAATGGCACCAAATGACAATGATGAAGTCTAGATAATAGTTCAATCTGAATAAACAAAAACATTATAATCATTATGAATATTTAACATAAATTAAAAAAAAAAGTCTAATAATCATCTTTTATTTAGATATTATGAACGTTTGACTAAATCACTGGTATTGATAAATTAGCTTCTACCTCCTTGAAACACGCAGAGTCTGCTTCTGGCCCTCCATGATCTTTTAGGCGCTTAACTGCCACAATATTGCCATCTTTTAGCCGACCACGGTATACGTAACTACTTCCGCCTACTCCAATAAGGTTGGTAGCTGAAAAGTTATCGGTGGCACTTTCCAGTTCAGTAAATGGAAATTGAATAATGTTTCCATAAAAAGTTTCTTTTTGGCTCCCAAACAAAAAAGAGGCTTTCTGAAAGCATCCTACATGAAGAGAGAAAAAACTAATCAATAATCAATACATAATGGAAAATGAACGTAACTTTGGAGCAAAAATTAACTTACCTGTGATGTGACAAATAGGAGAACTTATAAAAAGTTTTGTTTCTGGCACTGAAGAAGTTCCTGTCCTATGACTGATTAGGTTGGTCGTACTACCACTGCTTGTTTCCTTATCTGATGAGAATATTGGTGATTGAATAGAGCATCTGTCCCTTCGGTAGACGTAGCATACAGCTGAAGTAAGCAGTGCAATGGTTGTGCATATAACACATATTACTAGGATAACTACAACAACCTTGCTGGAAATGTGTTTCTTTGAACCTAAGGAAGTGCTGACAGTTCCTGCATATTGCTCAGAAAATCATAAATTAAGGCATAAACCAATGATATAGTATGAAAGAGCACTAGATTTTATCATCATCAATAAAATATAAATACACTGAAAAGAGGGTAAAAATTGAAGAAGAAAATATTCGCACTTCACACTGAGAACTAAATAATTGTTTTTAAGTATCCGTAAATAAAGGTTGTACTCAGAAAACAAATCTTAGTGTGTGTTTGGTTCTGCATTGACAAAAATTGATTTTGGATGAACTAATTTTGGTTAAAAGTTAGTTGAACGCAAAACGACTTATGTTTGTATACATTCACATAAAAGACTATTAAACAATAAATCTGAGGCTAAAAATCATGTTTGGAGGTAAAAGCTCGAAAGCAGTTTTAGGCTAGAATGAATTCTAGAGGCAAAGTCAATTTTATTCGAAAACTCAAACATATCAAAATCAGGTTTATGTCTATAATCACTTTCGTCTCTCACATATGCATTTAGGTTTGGTGTACAATAATAACTGGTTTAACACTAGTACATCTGAATCACCTTCAGGAAGCAACAATTACAATAACTATGATATATAAATTTAGGATTAGCGCAAAAGATACAAAGAGAAAGATATACCCCAGGTGCAGTTGCAGGCATGAAAGCAATTAGAGCTATTACCATCTGCTGCCACTTCGGGAAATCCATTGGGATCACATATGCATGTCCATACGGATGCACCCTCTTCAGGATCTACATGGAAGGCAAAGTAATTATCATCATATTATAGTAAGGTTGTGGTCACTGTCTCCTCATTTGACATAAAACAAAAGTGCATACCTGAACGGCAATCACATGATTTCGAACAATTACCAAGAGAGTTGCTTTGGTTCCCTTGGAAAGTAGAACATCTACATTTCCACTTGTTTAGGATAGATGTATCAGATGCTTCATCTGCCAAAAGAAGAATGCCAGACATAAAGTAGTGAGATTTATGGTTTCTTTGGCTTTACTATTTCAACGCATAAAGTAATCTACTGGAAACAAAAACAAATATGATATAAATTGTGATACTAACCACAAATGGAGTGTTGAATCCAGAGCAAACTAATAACGATAGCAAGAGAAATTTTGATCCGTGACTTCATTTATTCAACTCCATACACTACAAGAGGAAACCACCTATCACTTCACAAATATTTGGACAATAATGTTCCTCATGTCAGGAAATAAAGCATATATCTCAAATCATTTTCTAAGACAAAACCGCAAGCAGATGATGAGAAACTCGCAGCTAGATCCTTTCAAATATTGTATTTGTGAGAGACAGAAGTAAAAAGAGCTATAGATTTAACCAGTTAATGGTTAGAATGTATTTAAGTATATGGTAAGTGTCATATCATAAACACTAAAAATTCTACCAATCTTAGAACAATTCAAGTTATATGAAGCAAATAATAAAACTTAATTGACTTGATTTTCTGTTATAAAATCTATGCCATTTTAGAGATCATAGAAAAAGAAAAAGAATGAAAGTAGCATCAATTGGTAAACCATCAAGAATAACAAGGTTAATCTTCAAAAATCCTGAGTACAATCATCATTTGTGGAAATTAAGTTAAAGTGACTCAAAAGATAAACTAATCCAAAAAATACCAACCTGCAGATAAAGTAAAAATAGTAGGAAGAAACAAATAGACAGTTGGCCAACAAATATATCAAATCCTAATTAACACCAAACCAAGTACTGAATCAGATAGAAAATGATGGAAGTAGCAAGTATATTGATAAAAATAAAAAAAAATTGTATACCAATGTTTTAAAAACCGAATTGGATATCGAACTGGTGTGACCTCTAAGTCATGGTTCAATTACTTTAAACCGCTGGAAATGGGAGACGGTCAAACCACTCGAATAACCTAAATGTAGACTGTGTCAGTTCATGGTTCAACCGGTTGAACTGTCTAGTTTGGTTTGGTTTTTAAAACATTGTCATATTACTCATATACAATGAAGAATTAAAATCATGAACATTTAGTTGCCTAGATAGTAGCTAGCGGAAAGTGGCAAGGAAAGTCAACAACTGATTTACATAAATAATCAATTGAATGAAGACAGATGGACCATTGATATAGTTACATGATAAATCATACAATAAATGCAAGTCAGTGAATTGGTAGAAAATGAACTCACTTGATGGCTAGCTTCAGAATTGGCAGACACCAAAATCATATACACTTTTTGAATGGATTAAATTCAGCAACTACCAACTGTTACCATCATAATTTCCACCTAAAATTCTGCATAGTTTTTGAGAATCAATAGCTTGAAAAAGTTCATTTCCAAATTTGTATAATTAGAATCAAGTCAAAGCAGCAAAGAAGATAAAGGGAAAGAAAGAAAAAAAAGCTATAATGAGAATCTGAGAAAGGAAATTAAAGACTAATGTCTAATATGTAATATATAGCTAGAAGGGTTTTGGAAAGTTTGAATTTTTTCACTTAAATCACATATGATTTTGATTGTTTTGGAAAGAATCAAGAGTAAAGCTTATCTAAATTAGAGCAATGAGATAAATTTTCACCAACCTTGAGAGAATGAATAAAAGAAGATAGGGACTGATTCCAAATAGTTATAAATGCCACAAAAGCAACAGAAATATATAGAGTTGAAATGAAGGTTAAGAAAGCAACTATGAAAGTACACCACCTCTCTATGAAAATAACTCATTTGCTAACTGAAAACAACACCTCAACCACCATTTCATAGTCAGAACAAAAATCAATTATTGTTTTGAAAGAATAGAAACTTAGTTGATAATTTGTATAAAAAAACTTAGGGAATAATAAAAAGCTTGATTCAACTTTAAAGCACTAAATTTTATATTATTACTTACATGTAAAGAATAAGATAGGATATGGTATGGTATGGTATGTAGGTAACTTAACGGCTAGAAAGATAAAGCAGTATTTTGTCATTTCTTGACTCAGAAGATTGGAGACACAAAAATAAAATAAAAAAGGAAAGAGTAACGGTAGATTCTAACAACGGGTCCGTATAGTGTACATTCTTTTTTTTTTATATAGAAATGTACATCATTTTACTTTGCTTAGACATATATCATAATTTTCAAAGGAATATATCATACTATCATTTACTCAAAAAAAAATATCATACTATCATATTTTTCAACCTCTGGTTCTCTTTAAAAGAAAAAAAAATCCTCTGGTTCATAGTGAAATTACACCTAGTAACAAGAGCTCGGTTGAAAAATAAATAAAAGGTTAGGCTAATAAGTGTTCTAGAAACCAAAAGTACTATGTTTGCATTAGATTCAATAATGTTTTAAGTTTTAAAAAATTAAATTTATCACTTTTCACCATTTCCTAATACAATATTTCTACTTTTATCGTCTTACCAAAACCTCAAAGACACTTTTTAGCATTTTCCATAAATAAAATCAAGGCTTAAATAGGTTTTTCGTCCCTGTATATAGGTCATTTGAATTTTCGTCCCTGAAGTTACTAATCCTTCCATTTTGCCATTGTAAATATTAATCATTTGAAAAATGGTCCTAATTACATTTGACTAGTAACTTGAGGGACGAAAATTCAAATGGTCTATATTGTCGGGACGAAAATTCAAATGGCATATATTTACAGGGACGAAAGACCTATTTAAGTCAACCACCTCACCTAATCATCACTTGCAACATGGGCACCATGTTGCTAATGACAGTCCACCTCAGCAAAAAAACTAATTATGACCAAAAGTCAAATGATTAAACTTTGCAGTGGCAGATTGGAAGGATTAGTAATTGCATGGACGAAAATTCAAATGAAATATATTTGCAAAGACCAAAGACCCTAAAATCAAATTCAAGTTATCCTGAATGTTTCATCTTAATAAAGTTGAGAAGAATTTTTAAATTCTAATAATAATATTAAAGTATTGGGGTTTATTAAAAAAAAACAGATATTAAAGTGTGGGGCCATTAATTTAGTAGAGTGTGGGGTCGGTGTTATGGTGGGGCCACCACTTGTGATTGAGAGCGTTAAGAAATTAATAGTAGCATAAGGAAGATGGTGATTAGAGAGAAAAGAGGATCTTAATCTAACAAAGTAAATTGCAATGAAATTCATATTAACGCAACTCAACCCCCGATTAGTAACAAGTACGAGGATAGGATAAATATAATGTCACATATATTTTTGGTTAACAAAGAGACAGAATTAACAACGTATGTACTAACCTGAGGTGATTGAAATGAGTAAACTGCGATGTGATGTGGTAACATGAACTAGAAGTGTTTGATGAATGAGTAAAGTTTGTAACAGGAGTTGAAGAAGAAGAAGAAGTTGATGAAGTAACGAAAGAGAGAATTTAATGTAAGAGGCACTGTTGTGTTGTGTTGTGTTGAAACAAGTACTGTACTACTAAGATCTAAGGTGGCATACACTGTTTGCTTTCTTATAACCCCACGTGGATCCTCCACATTTGTTCAGTAAATCAAATTAAATAAATTAATAATAAACTATATGAACATCACGTGACACTCATAATGGCACCCACAACCATCTAGAGTCCAAGGTTTCAAATCAAAGATCTCAAGTGAAGATCAGTTCATTAACGTAAATAATATCAACTCCGAAAGTAGCTTCACTATGAAGCAAAAATCCAACTCCAAAATTCCGTAAATAAGAACATCAAACTAAATGAGTCACCTTAATATGTAACACATTGACGCTCCACGAAGTGTATGTTGCTCCATTAGCATATAGAATTACCCTCCCACGGATGAGATGATGACTGCCTAATGGTGATTAGATTAGACAATAATATGTTAATCACATCCGAAAGGCTCCACTATACAAGGACCCTAGACATTTAGATTAGATTAGAAGAGTACTATAATTCTCCTACCTCTCACTCAGCTCAATATATAGTATTAGTTTAGTTTTTTAATGTTATATTTATAACATATAACATATATGTGCCTGATGTTTATAACCCAATAATGCTATATGAGAAAAATTAAAGTGGCAAAAAATGAAAAGAGAAAAGCCAAAAGATTACCACATATGAAAATTAAGTATATCACATCAACATGCATATAATCAAGTGAAAAAAAATTCACCAGCCCAGTTCAACTGAAAATAGCAAATTATGTACATCACTCAATCACACTGAAAAAATTAGACTTACCCTTTTCACCATTCTCTGCATCTACAATTTTATACTGGCAAAAATCAGGAATTTTATATATCCCCCAACCCAAAATTTCCTTCCTTTTAATTATACCCCACCTTAACCAAAATTAAAAAATAAAAGAAGATTACAGTAATCTCCAAAGGTCTTCCCACAAGTTTATGTATAAGATAAGCAGAATTTTCTGAAAGCACTGATGTTATTATCTTCTGTGCCTTTCAGGAAATGATTTAGCAGGCTGGAGGCTACGCCTTAGCGGAGCCCCTAACACGATGGTCTGTGAACGTGTCACCATATCAACCATAGAAGGAGTTTGGTACGATTGCAAAAGACTAGAGCTATCAGTAGAATCCCCTCGTGTCGTTGCTCTTTGTGCTGAATGCGAGCTCAATCCTGACAGAACATAAGCTCTTCCAGACTGCTCATAGACATGTTGGTTCGCCATTCTCTCCTGCATTTGCTGTAGTTCAGCAGCAAGTGCAATGCATAACCGATCACCAGCTTTAGCAGAAACTGATTCAGACAATGTCTTGTGACAATTATCTAAGACAGAAACTGCAGCAGACAATTCCCCGCGTTCGGCTGCAACCCTTGCCTCGGCCATCGCCTCCGCTGCTCGAAGCCTGTTTAGCTGTCTGTCTACTTCGACTGACACAACTAGTTCTCTACCTATGTTAGGTCTCTCGATTTTTACTTCACTAGTTTCTTCCAATGCTATCATTTCCTTTGTTCGAGGATCTCTATAAAAACCTTTAACATTCAACAATGACATCTCATCATTGGAACTATCAATCGGAACATTGACTGTTACCAAAAAGTCCCTCTCTTCTTCGGCATACAAATCTCCGACAGTAATAGAAGCCATTCTTCCATCAGCAGTCAAACTAGTTCGATAACTTCCTGCTTTTACCGAACCAAGTTGCAGCTGAGGATGAACACACCTGATTTCTAACTGTAGTTCCTGCACTACTACACTCAAGAGTCCCCCAATACACTGCGCAAATGCGTCCTGAATTGCGTCCTCGGCTTCGATAAAAGAAAATGTACCTCCTGATATCTCGGAGATTGAATGCATTGAAGTAGCATCGTGGTCAGCACCGAAGCCAAATGCATGCACTGGTATCTGCAAGCCTACACTGCTATTATTACGGTGAATGGTGTTTGGGACAAGTGACTGGTAATTTGTTCCAACATTGGGTCTACTATTGACTGTGTATGTATCTTGTCCATCAGAGAGTAATATGATGCTTGAAACTGGATTCTTCCACCGACGATCAGAAAACACTTTTGCACCTTTCCTCAAGCCTTCGGCAATGTTTGTTCCGCCATTTGAAACCAAAGCATTAACAGCTTGTAAGGCCTCTTGCCGTCCGATTTCAGTCATCTTTCGAAGAGGAAAGATGCGACGCGCCGTGGAGGAGAATGCAATGACAGACAGACGGTCCGAGGGACCCATATTTTGAATGACAAAACCCATGGCTCGTTTTAGCAATGCCAGTTTAGTACCTAACATACTGCCACTTACATCAAGAACTGTAACAAGGTCTACTGAAGCACGAGACTTTTCAACCGGAGGTGGTGATGGGTCCGTATTGTTTCCGGGAATATTTTGTTTACTCTCTGACTGAGGTGCTTTGAGATGAATTAACACGGCAAAGGCATCACGAGAGGCTGATTTTGGAACAGATGAAACCTCAGGGCATGTTCTGATCTCAACTTTATCTATTACATTGTGATTAGCCTCGTTATTATTGCTGTTGCAAGGAATTGAAGCATGTTGATCAATAGATTCATCATCGTCAAAAATAGCCGGTTCAGAAACGTGATAAAGTGACGAAATCTGTCCGCCTGCATTAGCTTGAGGAGAAGGAAGCCTCCTTACGGCAGGTGGCCAGCCATCTTCTCTTGTTAATTGACTGCTTCGAGGATTAAGAGTTGGGCTCTGAAAAGGAACTTCTTTCCATTTTGATCGACAAACAGGGCAAATTTGGTTCCCATGTTTTACATTAGAAGTGATACAGTGGAAATGGAAAGAATGAGAGCACTCTGCAGTGAAAATGGCATGGCCATTCCCTGGTTTCATTGTGTTCAGGCATATTGCACAAGTACCCTGCAGATTATATGGATAAAAATATCAGTAAAAGAAGGCATAGTAAGCACCATTATGGCTTCCACAACTATAATTTGAAGCAAGTAAAAACAAGATTCAGATGCAGAATCAAGACTATACATAACATAGTCAACACAGGAATCCCGTTTTTATCAACCAAATTCCTTGTACTAGGCATAAAAAAATAAAAATAAAAAGAATAAAAACACTCTACAAAACTCTAATATCACTGTTTGGATACGCAACTGAATTAGGTGCTTATAGCATAAGTGCTTATGTATAAACTATTTCTATAAGTAAATATAAAATAAATTCAAACTATTTTCATATAAGCTATAACTATAAGTGGTTTCAATAAGCTATCCTGGAGAGTTTATGGAAATAAGCAGAAAGCAGCTTATAAACATGTCATAAGCTGCTTCAATAAGCTCTCCCAAAAAGTCTACAAATGTATGTACTAGTAGATAAGCTCAACTAGTTCAACTCAAACATACCTTATATCTGAAATCAACACTTATAAAAAGTGTATCAGAGCATTAAGATCCCCATAAGCTTTAAAAATTCAAATTATAAATCTTTCAACAATGGAAGAACTCCAGGATGTTAACACAAGCATCCTCAAGCTTTTACAACTATCCAAATTTGCATATTCCCCAAAGACATTAATAATTTAATAACTGTGATTTCAAACTAAATTTTGACGCTTAATTATTCAAATAAAGCTAATTTGTAAATTTGACCGTGGTTGAAATCCACTCCTAACGACTAAAGAGTGTGTTTGGATTTGTGGTAACAAAATTTGATTTTGAATGAATTGATTTTATAAAATTGATTCTGACTAAAAGTGAGTTGAACTGAATGTAAAGTGAATTATTTATTATTCATGTTTGAATTCAATCATGTAAAACTAAGTTGAACAACGGATATGAGACTAAAAAAAAATTGTAGAGGCAAAAGCTTCAAGTTAGAATCAACTTCTGCGGTAAAATCAATTATACTCGAGAACATCTTAACATGTCAAAGTCAATTCTACACTGCTAGAATTCAAATTGCCTCCTTCAAAAGTTTTGTGGCAGTTTATATATGGATCAAAGCATTTTAAGAAAAATTTATTATTAATCAAAGAAATTCAGTAATGAAAAACATGGTCATTCTAAACTAATATGATATTAGTAAGTTTTTAAAAAAAAAGGAAAGAAAAAGAAGCCATTCACTAAACAGGCAAATCTGAACAGTGCAGCAATAAAGTAATCTTTAAAAAATGCAATATTTGCAAAGGTCACTATTAGCACATTATAATGTCTAACACTGCCTTCTTGTCCCACCCAATGTAGGTCCACCCCACTTATAAGACCAAATGCATAAAAAGATGAAATAGAATACAACCCATCTTTACCACACATTCCCACCTAGATGCCAAGATTCTCAACTAAATCCACAACTTATACTACAAAGATAAAAATAAGGTCAACGTTTAGTGGTCAAAAACCTTTAGAGTACAGCAAGAGATGATAAATAAATAATTAAATAATACAAATACAATAATCCTAATACTTTAGAAAATAAAAGACAAAGTCTCTAATCACAACTCTAGAATTGAAGCTTTCGAGACATTGACTAATAAAATATAAATGACATCGAAAGATGGAGAAATCAAAGATGATTTATTCAATGATGTAGCATTTTATTTTATTTTATTTTATTATAGTAGAGTATATTACATTGTTTATCCTGCAAAATTCCAACTTTTACTTTGTCTACAGAGTTGAATATCACAATCAATGGTTATGGGGTCATTTTGTTTTGTCTATGTCCTCATTCTTAGAATGGAAAGAAGAGAAATATAAAATAATCTATGTAGCCCGAACTCAAACACTTCAGATTGAAGGTGTGTCTGATGAACGGCAATGGATATTGTGTGACAAAACACTAATATATGTAATTACATTTGATCGCTTGTATCTATTTTTTAAAATTATTACTGGTATCTACTACGTGTCAGTGTCGTGTCCCGTATCACTATCAGAGCTTGATAGAAGATAATGCATCCACAGCCACATCCACAAAATTGAACAGCAAATAAGTAATGGACTAAACAAGAAGAAAGGTCTTAAATTCAAACTATTTCTAGTAATGGTCCTCTTCTCCACTACAAACCATTCCCCACCTATAATGGGTTTGAAAACAACACAATCAAGAATATAAATGTATACAGAATAGTCAAAAAGGAATGAGTCACACTCCACCCAATTGAAAGATAAAAAGATAAGCCAAAACTAACCCTTGATTATAGCTGATATTGACCTTCATCTAACCATAATCATTAGTCACAAAAAATAGTAACTAAGCTTAAGATGTTAGTAATAGTAACTTTCATCTTACACAAACTAAAAGGAAAATTCAAAAAGATAAACAAAAAATTAATCAATAAATGTGCCTACACCAAACACCGTGTATCGGAACGTGTATCCGGTGTCCAACACTGACACATGTGATGTGATTATGTTCAATTAATTGACGTATTTGTGTCAGTGTTGTGTCTGGTGTCCGTGACGGTGCTTATAGCCAAATAGTGCAAAACTTTTCACTTGAATCTCCATGGTAGATTCAATGATGAAGAAGAAGCAAAAGGATAACTTTAGAAACAACCAACAACAAAAAATGAAACTTTATAAGCAAACAAGCAAAAGGGTAGTGAAAAGTGCAAACCTTAGGTGATTTGAGTAACCGGAAACCAGAGGAAGATGGTGATTGAATACTTTGACTATAACCGGAGGTGTCACCGGCAAGGGAAGAAGCGGCGGAAGAGGTGGCGCCGGAGAATCTTGCGGCGGAGGAATCATCTAAAGGTTGTGGAATGTGAACACAAGAATTTAAACCAAGGGCTAGTTTCACTTTTCTCCATTTACTTCCCATAATTTTTTGTTACTTTTTAAGGCTAAAAATGGTTGAGTTGAGAGTTTTAGAGGATTATGGAGTGGCCCAAAAGGGTGTGGAAGTTGAAGATGAATGTGAGTATGTGAAAGATTTGAACTTTGTGAAGAAACATGGTAGAAATGAACATGGGGAAGAAGACAGTGGAAGATGGGGTTTAGGTAGAGGAGTGGAAACTAATCAATGAAAAGTTGAGAGAGAGAGAGAGAGAGAGAGAGAGAGAGAGAGAGAGTTTTAATTAAATGGATTAATGGATGAATGAAGATTGAGGTGAGAGATGATGAATGGTGGTTAATGGTCAAAAGATGGAGTGGAGTAGCTGAGATGAAAAATCAATATTGTAATTCCATTTATTTCAATTAATGTTAGTATACTATATTGGCTAAAATACATTTTTAGCTTCAAGTTTTACAATTTGTCAATTTTGATCCTCCAAGTTTTATAAATAGTATTTTTACCCAACCAACAATCAACAATCAAGCTTTATCCCACTAAATAGGGTCGACTACATTGATCAAATGACGTCATAGTGTTATATAGTGTTATATCAACAACCATATTTGGATCCAGCTCATTGACCTCTAAATCTTTTTTAATGGTTTCTCGAATGGTTTTCTTAGATCTTCCTCTACCTCTTTTAACCTGACTCTCCTACATTTGATATACTCTTCTTACAACGGCATCTACTAGTCTTCTCTCTACATGTCCAAACCATCAAAGCCTTTTTTACCAACTTTTCTACTATAGGTGCTACCCCCACTCTCTCTCTCTCTCTAATGGTGTCATTCATAATCATATCATGTCTAGTCTTACCACTCATCCAACACAACATCCTCATCTCCGCCCCACTTACTTTACTCTTATGTTGCCTCTTAACCGCCCAACACTCCGTACCATACAACATTGTCGGTCTGACTGTTGTCCGACAGAACTTTTCTTTCAGCTTAAGTGGTACTTTCTTATCGCACAAAACACATGAGGCTCTTCTCCATTTCAACCACCCAGCTTGAATACGATGATTTACATCTGCTTCTATTTCTCCGTCATTTTGTACTATAGACCCGAGATATTTAAACTGTGTAACTTGGGGTATGATATGATCTCCAACTTTCACCTCCAAGGTAGACCCGCTTCTCCTTTTGCTGAAGTTACATTCAATATACTCTGTCTTGCTTCTACTCAGGCGGAAACCATACGCTTCTAAGGCTTGCCTCCAGGTCTCTAGCCTCACATTTAACTCCTCCCTCGACTCACCAAGCAAGACTACGTCATCTGCAAAAAGCATACATCTCGGTGCTAACTCTTGGATGTGTTTCGTTAGTACATCCAAAACTAAAGTAAAAAGATAAGGACTTAGGGTTGACCATTGGTGTAGTCCTATTGTTATGGGAAAATCTACGGCATCCCCATCCTGCGTCCTCACACTAGTCAAAGCTCCCTCATACATATCCTATAAATAATATCTTTACCCCTTAACTTAATTTTCATTTGCGAAAGAGATGTTTTCTTTGATTTTGGTCGGTCAACATTGTACATGGACATGGCTTTTAAAGAATCGTATGTCAAATAAGTGGTGATAAATATTTGGTTGAGATGGACTTACACCTTCGTTTTGTACAAAAAATATCAATTAAAATAAAAAAAATTAAAAACTAGATAGACACACAACATTGAAAGGAAATGAATCAGGTTGAAGTTTGAGAGATTCCTTTTCACTCCTTTCATTAGTGATCTAGTTCAATCGATTGATAATGCTTGAGAGAATCCTAATTTGCATCCAGCAACGATTTTTGCTTGTGCGTTTAGGGTTCAATTGATGCTGAAAACATAATAGAACCATAAGTTGCATCCAGCAAGTGAATTTTGAGTTAGGTCAATTTTTTTCATTTGTTGAGCTAGTTAGGAGTGTCGTTTAAGAGCATGTTATGCAATATATGAAAAATGTGTACATTAAGAAAAATGAAAGTAAACGACTTTTGGCTAAGTGTATGGAATGTTGTCTGTTCCATATGATGGTTGGTAAGTCTACACAAAAGAACTATTTTCAAGTTGTGAGTGTAAAGGTTGCTCGTATATGTCATATGACTAAAAAAATATCCTTATTTGTAAACATACACCCAATATGAAAGTAAGGGTTTTTCAATAGGAGAGTAAAATAAGTGTGGTATCATGTTATGCAAATATTGAGTTTATAGGGCTAAGGTCAAAGCATTAGAGACGATACATGGTGCTAAACAAGACACTATAAACATTTTTGGAGCTATGGAGAGGAATTGCATAGCATTCCAAATAACACAGTGAGAATCAAGAGTAAACTCAGAGTTGATGGATCCATTTTAGAAAGGATGTATGTATGCTTATTTGCATGTAAAATAAAATTTAATACGAGCTACAGGGCTCTAATAGGACATAATGTATGTTTCTTTAAAGGTACATATGAAGGCCAATTGTTGTCAATTGTTGGGAAAGATGATAACAATCAAATTTTATGAATTGCACTTGTTATTGTGGAGGTTGAAACCAATGATTCATGGGCTTGGCTTCTTGTATCGTCGATGTCTGGTCGTCGCCTTCCCTTATTGGCTCGCGTAGGAGTTGAACCACGCGTTCTATTGGATCACATTTCTGGGTTTCTGAAGTCATCGGTAGAAGCCCATATCTCGTCTTGTCTTGGTTTGATATGGGTGTTTCACGATCTACTGGTGTTCTGTTGTTGATATATTGTAATAGGTTTAAAAAAAAAGCGATCATTCGCGTTCGTGTGGTTACTAGTGGGAAGATATGTAGTATGGGTTTCCTATTATCTTAAATTCACACGAGTTGGTTCATTCATCGCGTTAAGATCTTGTTCTGGTGGTTTTGAGTTCTGACGATTGACTCGGTTGTGCGTATTGCAAGACTCCAAAGGGTCACAAGCTTGTTGTATCCGATGTTCGAGGAAAAGAGTTGTGGTGCATGGATCTATTTTGTGTTGTTGAACGATTCATTCTCCAGTTATCATAATCGAAGTTCAATACTTGGAAACCTTCATATGCCATCTTTTTTGCAATTATGTTTCGTGCCCGTTCGCGGATGCGCTGGATTGTGTACTTGATGTTTGACTGTTTCCCCCGATTTTATATTTGGCTCCTTCAGGCTTTGAGGTTGTTTTGTTTTTCCTTTTGGTTGGTTTTTTTTCTTCGTGTTTATTGGGTCAAGTTTATGCCCCCAATACTTCGTATTGTTTCCGTTACTTATGGTGTCACAGATGATCTTTGCACCCTTTTTGCCTAAAAAAGAAGATAATTCAACTGTTAATTTTGTCAAACACTACATATTCAATCAGTTAGTTTAACCGTTATCAGTTAACTTTATTATGTATCCACTATTAGTAAACTTATGAGTTATATGCTATTTTAACAACAACAAAAAACTACTTTTGCCACGTATGCTTTATTTTGAGGTTATAATGAATAGTTTATAACTTTTAAATTCATACAAGCAAAATAGATATGCTTTGATAATAATTTTTTTCACAAGCTTATAGTTCTTTTTTATTAGCCTATAACTAGAGCTGTCAAAATGGGTCAGGCGCACCGGACTGGCCCTTCGGCCCTCTATTTTAGTGTGGGTCGGGCCGTAAAAAAGGCATGAAAAAACAACCCTATCTTTTTGGGCCTGCATTTTAGATGGGCCGGCCTGGGCTGGGCTGTCGGGCTTGCGGGCCGGCCCTTTTAAAAAAAATAATTTATAAATAGTTTTATTAGGTAAGGCTGAATTATTTTATTATGTAATATTGAATTTTGTTGTCTTTAAGGTTCACTTTGTGAGTTATGATAAATACTCTACTTTTGCATTGATTCTTTTGTGTTATTTATCCTTATGAATGTTGATTTAATAGACATTTTATATATAATTTAACTAAGTTTACGAAGACATGTGATTTATTTGATGTATAATAATTTATGTAATATGTTTCCATTAAAAGATATATGTGATATGTAGCTTTATTATTATTCATTCCATCGATTTTTTTCCAAAAAAAAATACATTTTAAAATATGGGTCGGGCTGGCCCATCGGGCCGTGTAACCCGCTACTAATTGGGCTGGGCTCAATTTTAGTAGCCCATGAATCAAGTGGACCGGCCCATGCAGACCCATTTATATGAGCTGGCCCACCAGACTGAGGCGGGCTGGGCCGGGCCGGTCCATTTGACAGCTCTACCTGTAACAATCGTCGGTAAGCTACTTCAAGTAACTTTATCTTATAATTTTTTCACTAAATTTCACATTTGTTATTTTACGTGAAAAAAGAGAGTTAATTTAACCATTAATTTTATAAAACATTATAAATTTAGGTAAATAATTTATCTTTTATTGTTATCCGTTATAAATTAATTTATCAACTAACAAATATTTTAGTAACGTACACATTTTTGCTCAGAAAAAAAAAAAAAGTAACCTACACATTTCCACACATAATTTTGTCCTTACCTCTTTCCAACATTTGTAATTATTATCTCTAAAGGTGAAATTTTACCACACATAGATTTTACTCAACCTACCGTTACAAATTGCAAAGGTTGGAAAGAGAGAGAAAATAAATCAATAAGAGAATAGATAGATTTTACTAAATTCCAAATATTTAAGCTAAAAAAATTTGAATTTTCAGATCTCTTTTGTTCATATTTTATTAGAATGGGAATAGATGCATAAGAGAAAGAAAATTCTTGGATTGAAAAAGACATTGACTTGACTGAAAATAGAAAAAGAAAATGACTTTGTACTTGACACCCTTTTATCAATGAAACTAACACATGCCATATTGCCTTGCCGGCCAGGCAAAAACTCACGAGTTATGTGTATGATTGTATCCATCTGGACTCCATTGGTAAATTTGATCAATGAAATGAAGGGCTTGTGAAAGAATATACCATACATATCATAATTTCTTCAAAATGAATAAAGTTATGTTGGGTCAAAGAGTGGCTATTTAGCATAATTTCCACTCATGGTCTTTGGACCACACATAGCATAATTTAAACCGATAGTCAAATGAATGTGTGACTTTGGCTAATTTGATACTTCATTTGTTTCATTGTGAGTATGATGTTTAGTTATCTTAGATAAACTAAAACTATGCAAAGTAAATTATTGAGGAAGGAGATTCCAACTATGAAATTTCAGACCCCTTGTAATCATTAGCAATAATCCATATAAATTATTAATGAAAAATAAAAAGCAAACAAGATGTGGCATAAACCAAAACAAATGAAACAAATAAAAAAACTTTTAAAGAAAATTATATTTTGAAACACCCTTAAAACGAGTTTTGTAACCACTACTAGTTCTTTTAAATTGGTGAATTTTAAAAAATATATATATTTATACAATCATTTTATTACAACTTTTGACAACTCTCTCTTTCAATTTCTCTCCTTCCATCTCCTAACTTTCTATCTCTCTCTTAAATTTACTCTTTATCTTCATTAAAAAATACAAAAATAAAAGAAATAGAGTAAAATTAAGAGAAATAGAGTGTTATAAGAGGGAATGAGAGATTCTAAAGTAAATTGATATTATCAAGGACTTTGGCTTAATGTACTTATGTATTTGTTTTCTTCCATTTATCAAGACTTAATGACTATAAATTCACATTTTAGATCAATTAGTGAGATTCGAACATAACTTAGGGATGTGACTTTTTTCTACTTATAATACTCCCTCCATCTTAAAATAATTGTGTTGGATATTTGTATGTTGTCTTCATTATTGCTAAAACAAATATTCGTATGTGATGTTGGATACGATATTCCAACATCCTGACACAGTTTAGTATGCCCTGGTTTTGTGCCTTGTATCGCTTTCTTAGATGTTTTATTTTTGCGTGAGATCACTGAATATTCTCTGAAGATTTGATTCACTTGGATTGCTGCCCAAGAAGCTTGTTCCTAGAAGCAAGGAAAGGCGGTTTATACTTAGCTTAATTCTTAAGAATGTTGTTGCGACATTTAAGGAAATAATATATTTGCTTCTAGAATAATGTGGAGACTGAATATATGATTTGGTCTGCCGATTTTTAGCCTATGACGAAAAAGCCCATACTGCTGAATGACTATATAAGGAAGACTCATACCCTAGTTTTATTCACCAATTCAATAGTTTTGACTTAAGTCTTTTAGGGTTTCGTTGTTAAGCATTGTGCTTTATTTGTTAGCCTCTCTTTGTATCACCTTGATGCATTGAGCAGGACATGTAGTTGAGTTGTAATGGATCAAAACCATCGCTTTATTAAGAGTCATTATTAGGGTTTTGAGTCTTTGTTATTTGTGTTTCACTCGTAAGCTTTTAAGCAAGAGTGGATTTTATTTCTCAGAGTGTGTCTCCATTTTGACTGTATTTGTTTAAATCATAGGGGTTGTGATTGATTGAGGGAAGTGAGATGGGATCTCAGATCTAGGAGTTCGTAGGTTGAAGTCAAGACGGGTAGGTCCTTGGTCTAGAGTTGTAAATGAGGAGTTTGCTGAGAACTTAGAATAAGGACTACACTAGTGGATTTCCTTCCTGGCTTGGTAGCCCCCAGATGTAGGTGAAGTTGCACGGAACTGGGTTAACAAACCTTTGTGCCTTTTACTTTCTTGTCCTTTATATTTTCCTTGTTGTGTTTGTTTTTTGCTAGCTCGATGTTTAAATATCAATCAGAACATCCTGTTTGTGTCTGATGTTGAAACATCGTATAAAACATCTGGAAGCTAGCTTGCCGGAATTTCAAATTGTCTCTACCCAAGAGCGCTTAAATGAGATAACACGCTTCTCTTATAGCTTAACCAATATTCTGGATTCGAATTCAGGCTTGGGCATGCAACAACATTAAAACTCTTAAGAAGAGTTTGTCGTTCATATGGGTCCCATGAAACTTGAGGGAGATACTAGACTCCGCAGTTGCACGCACGGAGGATATTGGTTTACACCAAGAAAAATTTGTCTATTTAACTTTTTTCCGTCTCAAAATAATTGTCACTTTAAAATACATATGCAGCATTTATTTATTTTTCTACTATTATATCTTTATTTATTGAATTTCATCAAAATTAATTACTTCATTAACTACAATCAACACAATTAATTATTTCTTTAAAAAACATACATAAACATTAAACGACTCTTATTTTAAAACGGAGAAAGTATAACACGGTAATATCATGAAGGAAGGATTGAAGCAATGAATATGACCCGCAAGTTCTTTGTCCAAAGTGATTAAAAATTCAAATTCAACTATGCTAAACTTTCTTATATCAACCACAGAGATAAGCATGTCATCTCAGGAATTAAGACATATCATCCGCTTATTGAACACATTATCTCTAATATACAATACCGAACATTACATCAGCTAACTTATTCAACTTCATGTACATATATAACTGCTCTCCTGAATCACAATTAAAAACACAAATTAAAACAGATGATAAGATAGATGTTAACATGTGTTTTAGTCAATAGATACCATTCAACCATATTGGAGGCATGACCAATAATTTAGAGGGGTAGTTGTTGTTTCTGGAAAGAAAATAAAAAATACAAAAAAAAATACGTAATGCCTATTTGAGTGCTCTAGGCAAACCAAAGGCAATAGTGCAATTATAATTATTTAGCAATAATAATAATTGGTGCTCCTTTATATAGGTTTTGTTAGAAGTCACTCATGAAAATGTTTTTTAGCAACCCACAACTCAAAGTGTGATTTCCACTTTTAGTTATAACTTTGCTAAAAGACACCTTCATAAAAATTAGTTGGTATCTTTTAACAAATGCTCATGGTATAACTTGCTAAAAGGTGCCTTCTAGAAAAACTTATATATAGATACTGTGTGATCTTTGGCTCTTGTAATGATATGCTTGGACTTTACTTCAAGGTTTACATTTTGCTAGAAGTAATGAAGTATGAAACGTTTGCTAGATATTCTATTTGGGCACACATAAATCTTTGAGAAAAGGTTGAAAGAAAAAATAATAATTAAATAATAGATATTTTTAAATAATTAAATGACATGTATTTTTTATTTTATATGTCTAAATAACGTGTCCAAATACTTGTGATCATATAAAACTTCTCCTTGCATGGCCACAAGATTGGTCTCTCTTTATGGTGCATGTTTATCATAATGGAATAGTTGTGCTGATTTTTAGCTAAGTCAGGCCTCCTCCACCCCTAAGTTTGATTTTATTTGAAGATAATGTTGAGAGTTGTCTTCCCGTTTAGTGTGTACTTTTGTTTGATGTTTTGCCTTATTTCTCATTTATCAAAACAATAAAAAAAAATTAAAGAAGTTAAAATGAAATTTATTCAAAACGCAAAGAATCCTAGCAAGCACAAAGAAAGCTTGGCTAGGAGATTTAAATAGCAACATACAAAGGAAAAATGTGTCATATATATGCGGAACACCTAAACAAACAACCATACATCAAATACAAACTTCTACAAACAAACCAAATACACCCTCCACTGAGGGTCCCAAAACCAATATTAACTAAAAACCAAAACCAAAAAGACATCTCCAAAAACCGAAGTCTAAACGCCTGCGCAATAGCAGAAACAAATCTTGTGTCAACCCATTACAAAACCCCTCCAAAATAACCATCAAACCTACCAAAAACTCGTGTAACCACACTTTGTTTCTCTTCTGCAGTTGAGCGCAATTAAGCATAGGTAAAATCACCACCTAGAAAACACATACCACCCCCACAAAACTACAGTGAACATATAACTCAATTCTTGAAACAAGCTACACCGTCTAAGTATTTGAAAACCCCATTAACAGCAAACTCATAGAAGAAAACCCACAAAAAACATAACCACCACCAAAAACCAGCACTGTCACCACCACAGAAAACTACTATTAACCACCACAAAAACCACCATTAATCCTCACCAAAAACCAGCACCAGCCACCACGAGCATTACCACCAAAAACCAACACCAGCCACCACGAGCATCACCACCAAAAACCACCACAAGTACCACCACAAAAGACCCAGTATCAACACCACCATGAAGCACCACAAACCAACACAACCAAAAATCTATCAAAACCATAACAGATCATATGAGGACACCAGATCACCACTTTCGTGACCCATCCATCACCACCTACGTTGCGAGCAAACATAACCTCCATCCACCACCAAGAGAGAAAACAGATATGGTATCAACCACCACATACCAAAAAAACAAACTCAAGCCATCAGTGTTGAACGGCCAGAGAAACAATGTTGTAACACATTTCACGACTCCACAAGAGGTCGACCGCCAGAGCCACTGCCAAAACCACCGTACAGGACCATCAGCAGATCTGGAGGTAGGTGGTGCGGTGAACTCAAGCCGCTTGTCGTACCACCATAAACGGCCGCTACATCTTAAGATAAATTGAATTTTTGGGCGGCGACATCAAGTTTTGTGTAGAGAGCGGGCATAGAAAAGAGGCGTTAAGTTAATAATGTTGATATTTCTAGGTTAATAATGTATCATGGACACACATTTTTTTGTACATATGTACAACACCAATAGTTACATATAAAATTATAGTTAACTCAGTTAAATAGACGGAAATGTAATTGTGACTGATTTTACTACATGATTAATCACAATTTTTAATGTGATCTAAATAAATTATCTATGCAGTTGAATTAACTAAAAAAATTCATATGATTAATTAGATGTCGTATAAGTACAAAAAAGTGGTTGTCATAAAACATGCTGTCATTTAAAAAATTATAGAAAAATATAACCTCTCATTTAGAAAGGGACAAATCCATAAGTGGAAATTTCAGCAATTATCATGGCTTGCTTGCTTGTGGCTGTAAGTGATACTCCTATCCTCACTCAAATATAGTAAATTAACTACAAAGATATGTCATATTCGATAAACTCAAATATAAATATATTTTAATAAATTTTATTATGTATATTATGACCATTTACAAAAAAATTCATTCAATTGAATAAATTTATCACAAAACAAATTTTTCCATAAAAATTAAACGCTGAAAAATATTAATTTACATACGATGATATTTTTTATCCCTAAAAAAAAAATACAATGATTTTTATCACTTCAATTCAGTATGAAATAAAAAACCAACATTCTTAATTAGTTTATGCTTATTGATCTTATATTTGAGTGAGCAAGTGAATGATTGAGAGGTTATCTTTCTTTTCTTTCTACCTCTCCTTAATTTGTTTTCTAGTTAGGTACATTTTCAAACTTCCAATGTTTCGGTGGCTTTCCGTTGAAAAAATTGATCAAAAAACTCAGGCAGATATTTCTAAAATTTTTTGTCACTTTCTCTGTATAACCAACCATATATATTGAAAGAATATAACCAACCATATATAAAAACAGGAATATTATTTATCAAACACAAAATCCGACATCAACATTGCATGTATATATAAGTTTCTTGCTTTTATTTACTCTCATCAGTTTCAACACCACATAAATTTTACACCATGTGACTTTATTGTTTTTCTATGTAACGCATCTCACATAAAATTCAGTCGATTTTTCATTTTCTTTTAAGCACGTAAACATGATATTAGTATATAATCTCCTAAAAAATAGATATTAGTATATACTCTACGCTTTTAACAATATGCATATATAGACGTGGAATCAAATTACCAAGAGTAACTTGTGTTGGAAATATTCCACTTAATAACACCTCATGAGCATGAGCATCTGTATTGAGTAGATCAAATCTATATTATTTTTTATATTAAATTTTACTCTTTTATTAGATGATTCATATAGATTCCACAACTTTATTTTCAATGTGTGGCTCCCATAATAATTTCATATAATAAAAGAGTGAGTGGCAGAATGTTTAAAAATGAGTGTGCTTACAAAAGTACACTTTGTACCAATAGGTTAACAAAAAAGAGACTCATACTCTTGCAAAAAATAAAAAAAATAAATTCATAATAGATATGATATTTAAATACTGTTTTATTCTCGGATAAAAAAATGAAAATACTGTTTAATTTAAGCGTACGGCTAATAATTGCAATCCCCAAGATAACTATGTCCTTAATTACATTAAATATACGATATATATGTACATCTGGTATATAAATTAATGATCACAAAGATACACAAAACAAAAACTGGTGGGCAAGGCATTACCATTTACCATCACCAAAATTATGTCCTAAATTCAAGTCAGATGCCTGCTTTTGACTAGCAGAAAAATTAGCATGTATCATTGCCTAGTGTTAGGACAAATATGCAAAAAATATTTTAACACTTCCTCTGGTCAGTCATCATCTGATATACAGACAACATCAGAAGGTGTAGCTTCTTGGGCTGAGTTAGCTGGCATGCTGCTACTTGCGCCAGATTGGGAATGATCTGACATACGCGGCATAGTATTTGGCAGATTAATGCTAGATTGGCTATTAGAAATCATGCGCATATCCACGGCAGATAGGTTAGGAGAGGGGAACCCACCCGTGTTCTCATGCCCATGCCCCCTATGAGGACCAAACTGAGAGATTACCGGCATTGGTCCGGGAAGCCACTGAGACGTTAATGATAAAGAATTTGCAGAAGAGTTACTGGGTGCAGGTTGATTTGGCATACAAAGTGGAACTCCACTGAAACTAGAGGCTGGTACAGATGTTGAGGGTCTGTATGGTGGGAGATGCGGTGCAGGGCCATGTATCTCCCCACTGTGAGTGGATGCTGGTACAGATGTTGAAGGTCTATACGGTGGGAGATGTGGTGCAGGGGCATGTATCTCCCCGCTATGAGTGGAGGGTAGTACGGATGTTGAAGGTCTATACATCAGATGTGGTGCAGGGGCACGTATCTCCCCGCTATGAGTGAAGGGTGGTACAGATGTTGAAGGTCTATATGGCAGGAGATGTGGGGCAGGGGCACGTATCTCCCCGCTATGAGTGGATGCTGGTATAGATGCTGAAGGTCTATAAGGCGGAAGAGGTGGTGCAGAGGCACGGATATCCCCACCGAGGCCGGAGGCTGATACAGATGTTGAGGGTCTACGAGGCAGGAGATGTGGCAGATGGGCACGTATCTCCCTAACTGCTTGCTGATTTCCCGAGGGTGAAGAGATGGAGTTGGTGTGAGGTATTCTTGCAGAAAACCCGCTGATATTTCCCGATGTATTGTAAGAGGCCTGTGTAGGTGGTGGTACCATAGTGTGAGAGCTGGTTGAAGCATGTGAATTCTGCAATGTGGCTGCAGGAGGTCTACGGAAAGAGGAACTAGCAACCAGAGGGGGCCGAGTAGCATTTTGCTGTCTTGAAGGCTGAAATAAAAGCTGTGAAAAACCTGCATCTGACATTAGTATAATGTGGTTAGAACATGATAACCAGAAAGAGCAGAGGATTTGTCCGTAAATGAGTAGAATACAAAGAAGAGATGAATGTGCTCGCAAACACAGCAAGAGACATATACAATTGTATACTTAATTAAATAAAATCTTCTCAAAACATTTAGGAAAATCCAAATAGCCAACCTTAAAAACAACAGCAGCAGTAAATGCATTTTTTGCAGATTTGCCTTTTCCTATTTTGGGGTGGTGTTTAAAAATATAAAAGTAATTAAAAATTAGAAGCACTATATTGTCCTTCACAAATATCTTATTGGTAACAGCAATTCAGATATGTTCACGAGAAGCAAATATACTTTTTACTTTGGTAAAAAATTTATAGTCAAGATCAAGAGAAAAATAGATGTCATAGACATTTCAACAACTACTGCACTCACCATAAGGGAGTATTCCTTGCAGCATTCCTGATGCACCAGAAAACATAGGATCAAAATTAGCCTTTTTAAAAGCATCAGCCAATATCTTATGTATATATACTGTTCTAGATTGCGTATCATAGTTCTTCTTTGTTTTCTGAAACTCAACCTCAATCTCCTTCATTTGAATATCATACTTCCTGTGAAGTTCCTCAACTTCCTTCTCAAAATTACATTTCAGCTGTAACTTCTGCTCCAACAAATAGAACAATATAGCAGTTATCAAAAAAGGAAGGTATACGATATAAAATCTAATAGGTATTCTCACATCAATGAGTAGAGAAGAAGGGAAGAAGCTAACCATATCTTCATGGTTTTTCCGATTTTGATCTGTCAGTTTACGCAGTCTTTCCAATTCATAATTAAGTGGATCATGGAAGTAGGGTCGAAAATTCCTAGAAGCCAATTGTGCTGGAGTCTGAATGGGAAGATTATTGATAGCTCTGTGAGTTGACATATTTCGTGTGTCTGTCAAATGGGCTCTGAATCCACCAGGCACAAGTGAATCAAGGACCATGTTTGAGACAGGAGGCACGACTTGACGTGAATGTGAATCAAATTCCATATTTGAGGTAGGTTGCTCAACAGCTTGATTTTGAACCTCAATCATTGCATCGGGAATCTGTCTGGAGAGAGAATCTTCATTGGTCCCTTCCCGGTCTACACCTCCAGTCGCCAAAGGTAAGTGACAGAAATCTCGGTTGGAAGAAAGGAACCCTGGAGAGAGTAACTGCACCTGCTCTGGAGGATCCATGACCATTGAAACACGATTTGGTTGATTAGCAGGTAAAATACGAACTGGACTAAGCGGTGATTCTACAGATGATAATGGCTGCACCTGCACTTGCTCTCGAGGCTCAATGGGATCCCGTGCTCTAGATACTGAAGTCTCTTGGGACAAAGTGTTTTCTGCTATGGTTCTCTGTACTACTTCCTGGTTATCTGGTGTAGTATTCTCATTCACTTCCATGTTGTCTACTAATTCACATTCAGCCTCTTCATGGCTATTTTCTGGCAGACTAAGCGGTGATTCTACAGATGATAATAGCTGCACCTGCACTTGCTCTCGAGGCTCAATGGGATTCCGTGCTCTAGATACTGAAGTCTCTTGGGACAAAGTGATTTCTGCTATGGTTCTCTGTACTACTTCCTGGTTGTCAGGTGTAGTACTCTCATTCACTTCCATGTTGTCTACTAATTCACATTCAGCCTCTTCATGGCTATTTTCTGGCATTGTGACTGGTATTTGTCCATCAGTTATAGCTGGCACGACACTATCAGGAACTTGCTGCTTTGAAGAAGGCGGATTCAAAAGGGAAGATGTAGCTGGACGACCATCGCCTGGACTAGAAAAGATACAAGGCAATGATGATACAACACTGTCTAAACCTCCATCAGATATTTGATCTGTTGATGAAGAATTCAAAGGAGCTGCATTCTCTGGATAATCAGTAGTTCTAACTGTGATGGGCAATCCCACAGCTGCATCCCTTCTCAATTCTGGCACCATGACTGGTATCTGTCCATCAGTTATGGTTGGCATGACTCTATCAGAAACTTGTTGAGTTGAAGATGGTGAATTCAACAGAGAAATTGTAGCTGGATGACCATTACTTGGACTAGAAGAGTTGCAAGGCCTTGATGATACAACCCCATCTAAACCTCCATCAGATATTTGATCTGCGGACAGAGGAGCTGCATTCTCTGGATAATCAGTACTTCTGATTGTGCTGGGTAACCCCACAGCTGCCTCCCTACTCAACTCACTGGCAGTGGCCCGTGCACAATTAGTTTCTAGCACTTCATCAGACAGAAGGATTTTCGGAGCATTATGGGGAGTTTCAAGTTCCTTCGAAGAAACTAGGTTTGACAATTCATTTTGTAACGAGGACTCTCGGAATTTCTGTCTTGCTTCCAAATGTTCGGTCTCTAGAGCACGGAGACGTGCGTCATACTTACTTTTTATTTCTGTTTTCATTTCATCAAATCCACTAGTGAAATTCCTGAGCATCTCGTTGTTCTTCTTCTTCTTCAGAGCTTGGGATTTAATAGCTACCCGCTCTATTTTGTACCTTCTTTTTAAATCAGCCATTTCGGTCTCAAAATCTTTTTGCAACTTAAGTTTGTTTTCCTGTTGCATACGAAGTAGCTCTCTCCATTGGTCTTTGCGCTTCTGAGTTTCTTTAGTATTTCTGGAAATAACTTTTTTGGTCAATTCAACATCTGATGTTATATCTGTGTTTGAATGAACCCTGTTTGATGATTCAGAAGCCTTTGGAGAGCAATTGACACTGGAGTTTCCTGTGCGTAATAAAAACTTGTCCTTCAGATCCCAAAGCATTGCATTAATTTCATCAACGGCATCTTTCTTACAGTCAAAATTTAAGTGCTGCTTTGCAAGAATGAGGGAAGCTTCAGTGTCAAGTTTTTGGCTTAGCAGAGAAGCAGCCGTCCAACACTGAAACAGTACAGGAAAAAGCTAGTGAGTTAAATGTATTAAAGGCCATCAAGTAAATAGTATGCATTTTTTAGTAAGGAAGCCGTATAAACTAAGGGTTTCCCATATTAAATGGGGTTTGGAGATGGTGATCATTGTGCAATAAGGAGGAGGAAAAAAGGATAAAGGGGTCAAATAAATTTCATAGAAAAGGAAATTGTTTAAATATAATGACTGGGAGAAAATAAATATTCAATTGAAACAAAGTGATAGAACTTGTGTAGAAGAATTGGGCCAGCTGATACCAAGTCCTGATTGCAGGTCCAAGGCTTGGCAGGTTTACTATAGGAATTTTTTTAAGAATAATGGACCGACTGAGCTGGCAAGTGAGGGAAATGACTTGTACACGGGAAAGTTAGTTGCATAAGGAATGAGGGCAGAGAGTGGGCTTCATTCTGGAATTCTGTTAGGGGTGAGAGCGGGATCACCAGGAATTATTCTCTGGTGAGGGAACCACTTGGCTGGGGCTGATAGCTTGCTATAAGATTTTCTTCTACTTTTCTGTTACCATTTACATTAATACTACCAGTCTTATTTCAGTATCTTGTTTCTTTCTACTGTAGCCTTTCACAGAATCGGGTAAAGAATAATTGGCGTTACTTCAAGTCAACATTTTTTTACCATGAAACCAATGCCTACATGCATGTGGAGGCTTGAATGTAGCCTCATTTATTACCCAGCTGACTATGCTACCCAGGAAACAGAATCTCAACTTACATTTAGTTTCAAGGTAGGCAACATAAAAAACAAGCATGAAGTTGACCAGCTGGATCAAGTACAAAGGAAAAAGGCTTGCCAATTAGGTAGCAGCAACAGACAAATGTCACAGTAGATGCAAAACAAACAGACATTAATAGATTTTCCCAATATAATGAGTCATATGGTGCAGAATGAAGCATTCTTACAGATGATTAAGTCATTCTTCAAATTTCTATGAATAGCACAATAATTCCTATAAAACAAAATAATCCATAAGTATGCTTTTTCATTCTGCATCACCAAACCAAGTTTAATGCCCTTTATAATTTAGTGAGATCCTGGAGGGGAGGCAATAATTCAAAACAAGTTCCAGAAGGTGCAAAGCAAAACGAGGCAAAAGCTGGCAACAGCCAAATCTTACATGACCACAAAAACAATCTACTTATACAATTGACCTTGGATTACTGGCAGTCACATATTAACAGGGGAAAAAAATTAAAATTCCAATTTTCTGAAGAAAAAAAGGAAAAAAAAAGTAATGCCGCCATGCTAAGGTAGGGGGAAACTGAATAAGAAAAAGAAATGAATGAAACAAAAGAAAAATATAGAAAATATTCTGACCAGAGATAATTGAAAGGCCTGTAATATTGATACTGGTTCTGTACAGATCTTGTAATTGTTCATCGTATATTCAAGAAATTTCCCAACCATACTCTTGACATTATCCTGCAATGTCACGAAGATATGTTAAAACACCATCAAATTTGATGATAATAGAGCTTAGATTGGCATACTAGATCAATGATCACAAGACACGTGAATAACGGCATACAATCTTTTAAATCCCTTGGTGTTGCAGGCAAAGTTGGATTAGAAGAATCCAACAGCAATATTCATTTTAAAACCAAAGTCAAATGCATTCAAATATCTATGAAATTGTAAACTTGATTCAAACAAAAAAAAAAATCTATGAAATTATAAACTATTTTGATTTTTTTTTTTTTGAATGGCAAATATTATTTTTTCTATTTTGAAATTGAAAGGTACTTGCTCCATATTCCTTAGGTTATGGGCATTCATAATCTTGAATCCAGGTTTTATTGCTTACAAGTATATAGCCATTTATTGCGACCATTTCAATGTATTCAATGACTCCATAATACAACAAAATTAATCCATCACTGAGTAATGCACACGAACGCTCTCCAACAAAATCAAATTGTGATTAAAAAACTCAAGAACATTCCAGAAAATAAAGTGTACTCTAGTCGACGAAAAAGGACAACCGTGGTACAAACATACAGCAAGTAAAACCTAGTAAAGTAAAAACAAGTAGCATACTGGGAGATGAAGAATTTCACAGAGCTTTGCTATCTCTGGCTTCAGTGAACGATGTAAGCTTCTCTGCAGTGTCCTTATTTTCTCATTTTCAACAATGTTCCCTTGAGGTTTCTCTGACATTCAATTAAACAAACAAATTGAGTAAAAGTTGTCATTCACATGGAATATATTACAATAGGTATCAAAATGAGGAGAAAGGCATGTTGAGGCAGCAGTCCGAAAAACTAGATCATTTTAAGAGAGATAGACAATATTGATGGCTCTTGCAAGTAACGCAACAAAATTTATTGAGGGAGAGAGACAATATGAATAAAGTATGCTGTTATCACTTATCAGTTTGGCTTGTAATGAGCAGCTAAGTTTGAATGCGTTTCCTTCAGTTTGAAGGTGACAAAAAAAAAGAATGCATCTTGATCTGATGGTGGAAAGAATAACAACCAAAGATGTGTGAAGCCACCTAAATTTGTCCTTGAACATTGTTCAAAGTTTTTTTTTTTGTTTTTTATGCTTCTGTCAATATTTTCCCTCAGATAAGCCAGATTGACAACTCTACTGCTTCTTATTCCATACTCAATAGGATAAAGAATGAATAAGTAGGGATTTTAAGTGTCATTTCAGCTACCAATAAGAAGGCAACTATCTGGTACTGCCTCAATCTCAAACGTGTAGGCCAAATGATGCCAGAGTTTAAAACTTTCTATAGGTCACCTATCCCTCATCCCTGCCAAAACTAAACAAAAAAGCCATTTTGACCAAAAAGGTCATATGATACGACTTAGATGTATGCCTCACGCCTCAAGTAAAAGGGGATGCATCCTCCTCGGGATTGATGCTTCTCAAATAATGAGGCTATAAGATTTCCAAGTTCCCAAGACACGCTACACGAACAAAAGCAGTTGAACTAAATAGGGATTAAGAGACATTACCCACTGAATCTCCTGATTTTCCTGCAAAAGTACACAGTGCTATCAGAAGCTATTGTAAGAAACACCAAATAGGGACAATAATTCCTACTATTTACCAATCTCATTGAACTATTAAAAGCCACCAACAAAACAAAACATAAAAAATGATGGAGATCACTGACCTTCCTTGCTCCTGGTACATGACTTTTCATCATTAAATTTTGAAGCAGGTTGATCAACATTATTGATCCCCCTAAAGAAACCAATCAAAGAATAGAGAAAAATAAGCTAGTGACAAAATAAAAACCCAATGCAGTGAAGACTAAAGATCCATCATTTACTAGAAAATGCAAAAACACGATATTAATAACAACTCTGACTTGTGCTTTACTTCCTAACCCTTTCTTCCTCCATTTTATTTTCTATTCCCGTGCTTTTATGACCAAAAGGGAAAAGATAGAAACTAAAAAACTTCATACAATGCTTCTTCAAAACAAAAAAAAACAAAAAAACTTCATACAATACTGCCCAAAAGTAACATGTATGACAAAAATAAAATTATATCTTAATTAAGTTTGTCCCTATATGTTTTCTCTGCATTAAATTTTGTCCTTCATATTTTCAATTAGTTCATCTGAGTCGCTCAGTTTATCCATTACATTAAATAGCCATATTGTGATCATCCATCCAAATTATTTTATTAGACTGTAATGTGTCAAAACAGATATTTATTTTGTAGTATCTGATATAGAAAAAATTCCAATAGATGAAACCTTACATGTTAATTGAATAACTTTGACAGTTTAAATAATGCTATAATTGATAAATCAAAAGACAACGACAAACTTAAAAATTAAAATCTACAAGGCAAAAAATAAAATTACATTGTCAGCACATCACTACCAATCATGAGTGTGACTTTAGAAGTAGGAAGAGGGACTTCAATGTAGTAGAGCAATGACTAGTTAACTATTTCTACCATTTTTTCAGAGTTTAATTTTCATGCGCTGTTAGTGTAAAATAAAATTACATTGTCAGCACATCACAACCAATCATGTGTGTGACTTTAGAAGTCGTCATGCAATTAAAATTGAGTCAGAAGCCATTTGGTTTCCTTCGCCTCCATTTGCCCCCAACGAAACACTATGTGATGGTGATCAACTACAAACAAACGTCCAAACGATTTTTCCTTTTTAAAAACTTCTTCTACCTCCTACACTGGTTTTAGGCCTTCAGAGGATCAACTAATGTTTTGAAAACATATTTATCGGCTTTAGAACGTCATGCATAATATTTATTCCATATTCCAATATACCATAACTAATAGTAACAACAATAATAACAATCAAGCCTTATCGCACTAGGTGGAATTGGCTACATGGATCATAAGACATCACAATTACCTATCATATATTAAGTTCGAAGATAGTCCTTTATCTCTAAAATTTTCTTCATGGTTTGACCTTCAGTTTTTCTTGGTCTCTTCCCCAACCTCTAACTACTGGACTATCCTACACCTGGTCAACCCTCCTTGCTAAGGTTTTCATGAGTCTTCTCTACACATCCAAAACATCTAAAGCAAGATTTTGACAGTGGAGGTTCAAATATAGATATTGATATTAAAAATCACAGAAGGGGGGAAATGTAGACAAAGTTTGTTGGTATCAAAATGAATTGAAGTGCAACATATATACATCTCCAAGGGAAACAAAGTTAATATTTAAACGAGTGGATTGGAGTACATTTAATCCTTTCTTTAAAGGAGGGAAATGTACACTTCACTAAAAAATTGTTCCGTCCTAATTATATAAAAGGCCAAAACATGCTTGATATGACATACATGGCAGCATATTTAATATTATTTTCTCGTAGAAATGTGTCTTATAACCAAAGGTGAGTATATCAAATGGAAGACAGTTTGATCAAAAGGGCTTGCAGAATATCTAAGAAAACAATCGGAGAAGCCTTTGAAACACGCATTGCTACTGGTTTCAATTACCCCATGTAACCTAACACCCTAGTGGGATAATACTCAGTTGTTGATAGCATATGAAATGCAAACTAAAGTAAAGAAGAAATTTTGGGACAGGGGATCAATATATTTAGGGACTAGAACTCTTATTCCATATTATTTATGGAATGTATTTAGTCCGAATAAAATCACAGCTGTACAAATTTAGTCCCTATAAAAATTGTATTCATTTTGGATAAAAAATTTGAAGTTAAATGGTTGTGGTTTTATAGGAGCCAACAATATATTTAACCCTATTATTCAAAAATTAGCATAGATTAATTAAGTAATTCGCTATAGTTTGCTTGCTAGCAAATAGCAATTACCTTATCCTTTTGGAAGGCCCACTGGTCTCTACAACATTGCAGCAAAGCTTTTCAGGGTCGGGATCCATGATTAAGTTGCATTTTTCATCATCAACAACTCTAGGAGAAACATCAGAATGCTTGTCCACGACTGTGCTTTTTCTTTTTGAAGGTGTCAAATTCTGACCCTTTTCATTTCCAACACATTTCCTAATCAAACTTTCATTTGAATCTGAACCCCTAATTGCTAACGTTTGCGATGTCTCCTTTTCATGGCAATCAGACTGAACTCTTTCAGGTATCTCACTAGTATCGTGCGTAGTGGAATTAGATCGTACCACTGCTGAACCTAAAGTCACTCTCTTTGTAGATAGTTCTTTCGCAGACCCACTCGAGCAAGACTCCGTCCTCATATCCATCGCTTTGCCTTCTTCAGATGGCAGAATACAATCCTCAAAAACTTCTTGACAATCTAAACTAACCTCTTTAGAGAACTCGCCAATCTTGTCCTCACCCATGTTGCTATCTTCTGGAGTCGACTTGTCCTTCTTATTTGTCTCCTTGTTGCAATCTGGCAATCAATAACCAAAAAAATAAAAATCAAACATTGATACAAACAACAACAATATACTAAACCAACACACCTCACTCAACACCATTTTCAATTCTATGTAGTTTGAAAACCGAAAGAACTATTAAGAAACTTACAAGACCCACATTGCAGTCATCACACCAACAAAACATTAACCGACACTATAACTAACTCATCACGTCTCTATTCTACGGGAGTTCGCTCCTCTAAAGTGAGCAGTTAGTATTAGTAAAGTGTGAAAATCAAGAATTCATATTTCAACAACCCATGATTTGTTACCTGAGTACATATATTATCAACTATGATTTATTTATGAATGGTTGATATTACTCACTTTAGAGCTCAGAAGCGCATCGACACAAACACAACACCGATGCAAACACCGGACACGACACTAACACATACAAGTCGACACTGATTAAAAACTAGGAAAAATCAATTAATAGAACAAAATCACATGTGTCACTGTCATGTCATGTCATGTCAGACACCGACCCATGTCGGACACCATACACGCCTTCCATCAGAAGTGTCGGTCTCTGACCCATTCAATTGAACTCTAACAAACTCTTCCAACTTGTATAACAATCTAACTAACTACTTTAAAACTAGTTAACTAATCCTAACAACTCCAACAACCTCAACTAACTCCTAAATACCCATCTTTACAACCTAATTTCACAACAAATAATTGTCTTTTCCTTAAAAAAAAAAAAAAACCCAAAATTAACAACATAAACAACAACATGCAAACACTAAAAAAAAAAAAAACTAAAAAAAAAACATAAAATTTTCACCTTTATTTTTTGGTTGAGTTAAAAGAGCACGATAAATACGAGAATCTCTATTAGTAACTTTCCCATTGGAAGATGAAACGTTTCGATTTCTCTCAGATCTTCGTAAAGGAGGACTAGGTGTTGTTGTTGATTTCATCTTCTTGTTAGATGAAGAAGGACTTGGAACCATTTTCTTCAACAATGTAAGTGAGAATCTTAGTCGAATTTTGAAGAAAATGTAGTAACCCTAATTCACCAGAAATAGAAATGATTTTGATTTTGAGTTGAGAATGAAATGAAAAAATGCGATTAATACTATATGGTTTTTAATTTAACATATGGTTTGTTGAAAACGGGATTTGAGGAGGCGAGGATTGAGGGGAATGTAATAATCAATGGTGTTTTGTTCTTTTTGAGTCAGTTTCAAGATACTGGTTGTATGAATGACTTTATATTGGTTTCTACTATTCAGATGACTGCTAGTCACAACTTTCTCTTTTTATTTTCTCTCTATTATTTTGTTTCTCGTGTCAATACCTATTCTTTTATGCAATTTATGATTGTCCTAAAAATTGTCACACAATTGATTGTTCAAATAATCCACCTCTTTTTTTATTTGGTCAAGTGTGACATTTTATTGCATTGACTCTTAAATACTAATAGAAAATTAAGCATTGGAAAATTAAAAATTAAAGTTTAGATTAAATTATTAGTCAAATGTTGTTAATATCCGTGTTTTGGTTAAATGTTTTATAAAAAAGAGATGGGCTGGGAGAGTAGTTATTTTATTGAAACAAGTTTAGGTGAGTTAGGTCCTACATAAATTATTTATTGAAGAGGTTTTTCTTTTTGTGGTAATCGGGGTTTGAACTCCAAACCTTGCATGTATTATGCATTGTCTCTACCAACTGAGTTAAACTCAAGAGAACATCGAAGATGTTTTTATCAATATGAGTTTAATTTAGAATTCCAATGAATCAACTCCTTACAAACTAAGTCAATAACTATTTGACTATATTAAATTATGTTTAAATCTTTTGTCATATTAAATAATTGAGTAGTCACTAAAGCCTAAATATATTTCAGTTCACAAGTATCAATAAATTGAACGTGTTCATTTGATTTTGGAACTTGAGACTTCATAGTTAGGTGTGTGTGAATTTAAGTGATATGTACCCCTTTGTTTACAAATAAAATGAATAAAAAACTATTGAAGAGTCGGTATAATCTAATTTAATTGTCAATGTTCAGTGTTGTTAGATTGAATATCTTCTTTTGAAGTTAAACTTGAGATTCTACAACAGTCGACTGTTTCAAGTGATGTTTATCATTTCATCTATGAAAAACTACTAAATAATACTCTTTCTGTGTCTCATTACAAGCGTTTTATTTGAGTTTTTTTAGAGGAATTATTTTATTTGAGTTCTTTTGCTTTTTAGGAAAAAAAATTAATTCTATTGAGTTTTATTTATTTATTTATTGAATGAGAGTGATGAAAATTAAAGTAGCATCGAGTAGAATTTAACTTATGCCAAAACTTATGTGTATTTACAATTGTTTTTGGGTGATTTTCTTCACATAGAAACGGTTTTGTAGATGTTTTCATTATTAAGTAATAAGTAATTAAAAAATTCCAACAGCGTGAAAAACAGTAGAAACACACCAAATTCAATCATTTCCCATCAAGCATTCAGTAACACATAAAAGTAGGAACAGACCATTGTAAAAGAAATGTACATGTGTATCAAACAAGTTAATGGCATAGATAGAGAGAGAACTTACATTAATCTATATATTATAATTTAGGGTTAATTAAGTAAACCGTCTTACATTCATTGAGACAAGACCTTTTAAAGTTGTACTGCCAGGTGCATAATTTCAATTATACCTGATGACGGGAGGGTAATAGAAGTGATGATTGGATGACTAATTTTAGCTTCTCTTTGGACTCTTTTAATATTCATGTTATGGAGACTCCTCCTAATGGGATCTTAAGTCTCATTTTTGATGACTTTTCTGGGGCTTGCGTGCCTAGAAATATTCGTGTAACTCATTAGTGTTTTTTCGTTTTTGGACGTAAGCCCTTTTTACTATCAAAAAAAAAAAGTAAATAGTCCCTATAAATATTTAGAATTTTGTTTTTAACTCCTATAAAATAAAATCACACTCTTTAGTCCCTATAAAAATTTTCATTAACATTTTTAGTCGCTGTAAAATTTTTCCATCAGAAATTTTAGTCCCTATAAAAAATTTCGATCAACATTTTTGGTCCCTAAAATGCTTAAGGAAAATGTCATAGGGACTAAAAATTGTGATTTTATTTTATAGGGACTAAAGTGAATATTTACAGGGACTAAAAACTTAATTAACCTATAATTTAAGATACCCTTTGATCTATCATAGTAATGGTTCATTGCATAAATACGTAATTGAAATCTATACAGGGTGAAAACAACATGGAGTTTTACAAACATTTACATGATCGGATCATAAAAAAAATGCTTTAAAAGTCACATTCACTTAATTGATTTTTTTTAAGGGCCCTTAATTGATTTGTTGATTATCACGTAAATACTTGTTTTGATAATCCCAAGTTTGTTGATTACCACATAAATACTTGTTTTGATAATCTCAAGTTTGATGAATTCAATGTTTCGCAAAATTCTCTCTTTCAAAGATACGTATAGCAAAAAATGTTAGATATTTCAATAAATTATTCTTTGCATGTTTGTTATTAACTCACAGCTAATAAGCATTGATGGTTGAGATATATACCTGTGGGAGAGATTGAGCTAGCGGTGAGATAAAACTTGTGGGCTCTCGAGAACTCAAGTACGATGATAGGTCAATTGATAGAAAACGAAAACCCTAAGATTGAGAGGAAGATGAAAGAGCCTCATTCTGGAACTCTCTCTGTTGTGGGAATCAACAGAAGTTTCGTTTTATGACGATTGAGGTTGAAAGGGTCTTAGGTTTCTTGTAGTAGAATGAAAGGGATCTAAGGTCGATTGAACGGACTCCTCGTACAACCTAATGAAAGAGATTTAGGGCTCTTGAAGGGATTTAAGGTTGATTGAACAAAAGCGTAAGATTTAAGACATTCTCAAATTGCAGAGATCGCTTGCATATGAAAAGAAAAGTGAAAGGTGAAATGCGAAAAAGAAAGTGATTTAGGTTTGTCTGTATATTTTTTGAGACAAAGAAACCTTGAAGAGCACGCACACATATGGAAACAAAACTGAAAGAGGAACAGAAACAAAATCAAATGTGCGCACATGAAATATTTTGGAGCATTTAATATATGTAATTTAGTTGTTAAAAAATATTATACGTAATTCGATAAAAATTTATTTATTTTGTTTACAAGTTAGTAACACACTAATACAAGTATACCCTTAATCTTGGTGGTTCATATCAAATGGTTTTAGACATGTGTATAATTTTACATGAATGATCTATAAAAATATATAGTTGGTTTAAATTAGTTTACATGGTTTTTTAACTAATTAATTTACATGGTTTAATATTTTATTATTGTTTTAGATGTCCGTAAGTGTAACATTGTCAAATAAAATTAGTGTAATTGCTTGACCAAAAGAAAAATCGGTGTAATTGTTCAAAGATAGTATTTGCATATTGGTAATTATTAATTTTTATTACTAATTAATTATAATTAATACCAATAAATTTCCATTATGAATAAAATCTGTTTTATTTTAATTATGAATATGAATCTTCTCCTTCCTAAATTAGTTACTTTTAACTCTTCTCCTTCCCATTAATTTCGATTATTATCTTTCATATTTAATTATCTTCCTATTTAGAAGAGCAATGATATATAAACAACCATTGATGACAACTTTATTTTTCTCTATTTCTATTGGTTAAAGAAAATAGAGAGAGAAAGGAAAAGAGAGAATAAAAACATAATGTGAGTATGTGAGAGAAAGATGTCAAAAAGTTGTTGCAAAATGGTTGTACAAATATCATTTCTCTATTCAGAATATTATTCTTCCCAATTTGTTTTTTTAATATTCCACATTAACAAGTGTTCTAAGGCTTTGTTTGCGAGTTTTGAGGGGAGGGGGAGGAAAGGCTTAGGAGGGGAAGGGAAGGGAGAAAGGAGGGAAAACCTTCCCCTTGTTTGGGAGTTAAAGAAACCAAGAAGGAAAGAAGATGAAGGGCTTATGTGATAATTTTACTATTTTACCATTTTTTTCTCTTAAAATCAATACATTGTGATATACTTTGTAATTTATCTTGTAAATTATAATTGGAATTTTGAGGACAAAATTGTCAATTTGTATGTTTAACCCCCAAAACCCCCCAATTTGAGGGAACTTTAAAATTGGACAAATGAAGCCCTTCAAAACACCCAAAACCTTTCCATTTTTTTTAAAACTCCCAAACAAGGGTTTACCTCTCCATAAGCCTTTCCTTCCTTTCCCCTCCCCTCCAAAACCCAAGTCGCAAACAAAACCTAGGAAAACTTGTTAAGGATAAAAATTGAAAATAATTGATAAATTTTAAGTAGAAAAAGTTACAACTCTCAAATTTAAAAACCATTTTTTCTAAACATTTTTTGGTTCATTTTTAATTTAATGTATGCTTTGTCTTATTGCGGAATTCGGGGATTTGAGGAGGCGAGGATTGAGGGAAATGTAATGATCGATGATTGAGGATTGAGGGTGTGTGATTAAAAAACGGTTTTTTTTTTTTTTTTGTGTTAATTAAGAAAAAAGCGGTTTGTAGATGTACTCATTAATTAAAAAATTCCATCATCGAGCAAAATAGCATAAACACACGAAATTCAATCATTTCCAATCAAGCATTCGGTAAACTTCCCCAATGTTGTGAGAATTCAGTAAAAAAATGTTGTGAAAATTCAATTTAAGACGTGGATCAATAAAATTGTTTAAAAGTTATTTTTTGGATAAAGGTAATAATGTAGTGAGCTCAATTAGTGAACAATAGAAAAAATAATATGAGTCTCCGTGAGTTTAGCTCAGTTGGTATGGTAGGGACATTGCATAATTTATGTACGGGTTGAGTTCGAATCCCGGACACTCCACATTTCCGCATTTAATTGTGTGAGCTCCAGCCACTATACTACTGTACCAAAAAATAAAAATATGATTTATACTATAAATTTGTGTTTTCTATTGTTTTTCCTTTTTTTGTGAAATACATTTTCCAATTACAAGTATAATTTTTTTTGGTAAGAGTAATCAATACATATTTTTTTAACTATTTTATATACGTATAAGTTTTATTATATAAATTTTATTAATTGTACTATGTATATGAGCTCCAAAGTTAGTAACACATAAAAGTAAGAACCCAAACATGTAAATCAAACAAGCTATTGGATATAGATAGAGAGGAGGGGGTTGGGTTGCTCAACTAATTTGAGCTAAAGGTTGAAGAGTTGGATGTTTAAAGTTCAAGTCTTAGCAAAAAGAAAAAACTAACCTAACAATTATCAAACTTAACATTTGTTTTTAAAAAAATAGAGAGAGGATTGCATTAATCCATATATTATAACTAGGTGTATTCCTAAAAAGTACAACTAGGTAAGATTTCAATCCAAAAGTAGAAGATGTTGCATTCAAATGACAGTTATTGTATAGCCTAGTATCAAATTCTAACTGCGTAAAAAAAAGAAAGTATCAAACTAAAATGGGGTTATAAACACTCCGAAGATATCCCTTGATCTATCATAGTTTTGGTTCATGACATATATAATTGAAATCTATACATGTTGAGAACAACAGGAGTTTTACAACCATTTTTATATGACCAGATGCTAAAAAAAATGCTTTAAAGTCACATTCACTTAATTGATTTGTTGATTACAACATAAATACTTGTTTTGATAATCCTCAAGTTTGGTGAATTCCATGATTCGCAAAAATCCATCTTCTAAACAGTATATCATCATAATATGTAAGGCATTTCAATCAGTTTTTCTTTTCATGTTTGTTATTAACTCACAACTATCATAAGCATTGATGGTTGAAAAGTATACCTGTGGGAACTTGTGGGCGTTGGAGAGGTCGAGGACAATAGATAGATTGAGAGAGAAAGCAAAAAACCCTACAATTGAAGAGCAAGATAGAGGAGCCTCGTTCTGGAACTCTCTCGCCGGTTACTCTCTATGTTGTGGTGGTGGACGGAAGTAAGACGATTGAGGTTGAAAGAGCTTTAGGGTTCTTGCACTGGAATGAAATGGAAATAAGGTCGATCGAGCGGAAGCCTCATACAATATAATGAAAGAGGTTTAGGGTTTTTGAAAGGATTTAGGGTCAATTGAACAAAAGTCTTGTACTTAAGATTGAAGCCAAAAATTGGTCAAATAAAAATGGTGTAATTTGTGAAAGGAATTAGGTGTATTTGCTTAAATTTTGGATCAATTACATCAACTTTTGTAATCAATATTTTTTCTTATGAATTATTATTCTTTATTATTAATTAATCACCATTAATATTATTAATTAATTATCATTAATACTAATAAATTTTCATTATGTCTAGAATCTTTCTTATTTAATTATGGATTTGAATCTTCTCCTTCCCAAATTAATTTTCTTAATTCCTCTCATTCTCCTTAATTTTTATCATCTTTCATTTTTAATTCTTTGATATTATCACAATTATTTTTTATAAAATTCCTCATTTATATATATATATATATATATATATATATATATATATATATATATATATAAAACAAAATTT